>OJOG01000145.1_pt1 | contig 51559 bp, 43 predicted proteins | sample 1598101 | NCBI WGS metagenome assembly OJOG01 (sample SAMN03922460, study PRJEB24848) | human gut metagenome | isolation source: stool sample | host: Homo sapiens | place: Germany | collected 2009-11
ATCTTACGCAGATACGCGGGTTTTTGTTGGCGGAGTAAGAGAGATTTGAACTGCATTTTTGTTGCAAATTAAAATAAACTTGATGTAATTAAAATGACATAATACACGTAATATCAAATGATTTTTGAAAAAACAAATAATTGAGTAAAATGTAATAAAATTGCGTTGTGGGTAAAATTGTGGGTCAAAACAGGAGACCGATAATTGACACTGTTACAGAATCCCGGCGGATGCAAAAACCTGCCGCCGGGCATGGGTAAGAACTGGATACACAGACGGGAAAACCTGACCCGAATTAAAGTACGGTCATGTACAAGGGCCGTAAATAGAATACGATCCTGCCGCTTTTGCTGGGTTTTGCTTTGTACTGTGGCCCGGCAAGTTACCGGCAAGTTATCTGTAACTGCAATAGCGCCGCGAAATGCGACTGCATTTTGCAAGCCTTGCTGTATGGCCCCTGTAAGCGCCTGTGAAGGCTTTTTCACTTGGGAATATACTTGACGCATTGCACAGAAAAACGGCTATAACGTGCCTGTTTGGGGCTGTGGGATGGGGAGCCGACGAAGCGGGACACCCTTTTGAAGAGCAAACAAAAAAGCGCCCCTTGCGGAGCGCCCTGGTTGCTATCAAAGAAGGTCCATGACTGCGCCTATTTCCATACTAGCTTCATAAGCACATGCGTTAATCATTAGCTGTATGTCATCCACGTCATGCCCTGTTTTTTCTTTCAGCTTTCCCTCGAAAGTGTTTACAATGATATTGCTTAACACTTCTACAGCGCAGTTCAGGAAGAAAGCACGGTCAAGACGGTCAGCTGCTGTGCTGTTAACAGTATATTCGCACATATCGTTACCGGTCATTGTTCATCCATCCTTTCGCAAGCCCATAAGGCTGTTCATGTTGTATTCCCGTTCAAGAATTAGCTTTGTTGCTATACACCAAAGCTGTTCCAGCTGTTCGTCTGTGGTGCTCTCTGCCAGCTTGTTTAATGCGGCAATATATGCCGCGCGGCAAAAGTCCTGCATAATATCAAACCTCCTTAAAAGCGCCCGTATAGCCTGTTAGCGCTATTTATTTCTTTATGTCCCGGTGACAGCTATATTATATGTCATTGTACAATGATTTGTAAATAGGTATATTGTACAATGATTATATAAATTTCATGGCTATTTTTATACTTGTACAATGACATAAAAGACGTTATAATATTTGTACAATGGTAAAGTGTAAATTTGAAAAAAGGCGGTGCTGGCATGGCAAATTCACATACAAAGGCGGTCAATAAGTATAATGCGGCAAATTACGATTCTCTACGCATAGTTGTTCCAAAAGGCCAAAAGGAAAAAATCAAAGCTCACGCAGAAAAGCGTGGGGAGAGCATCAACGGCTTTGTGGGGCGCGCAATCAATGAAACATTGCAGCGAGATGAAAAGGACGATACTTAACGCGTTTTAAGCGTGTTTCTGCGCCGGGTAATATACTTTCATTGCTAGCGCAAAACGTGCTGTAAAGGGCTTGTATTGCGGGCTAACGGGCGGCAGGAAGAAAAGAGCCTTGCACGGTATAAGATGAGGTGAGTCAGACTCACTTCATCGCAGCACAGACAACGAACGCCAACGACCGTGACCGGAGGGGGAATAGAAAACCAGCAAGCGGGCTGGGTTAGTGCCTTGTGCAGCCGAAAAAAATAAAAAGGCACCCGCCGGGGGAATCCATTAAGCGGATACCCTAAAGGGGGTAAGTTTTGCGTACCCCCCTGAAACAGGGTGGTAAATTGCCACCTACCCCGCCGAAATAAGGGGTCATCAAGTCAGTGACCCCTTTTATTTGACTATATCAAGCCCGGCGGGGTGTGAGCTAGATTCACACCCTTTTATAGCAGCTAAAAACAAAAACCGCCGCCCAAAAGGGCGACGGCTTTGATTCTGATAAGGGCAATAATGCTGGAAGATATGCCGGCATCACTAAAAAGAGCGATATAGCGTAATACGTGCGTACATCACTAAAAAACAAGTACCACGTGAAAGCGGTCATCGTAAAAAGGCAGAATGGTTATTTGAATGTTTCACAGTATCGGTAATATCTGACCTTCCCGCTAAAGAAATGGCAGATGTTATAATCACAGTTCCGGTAACGGGTCAAGAAGTGCTGCCGTATGATGTACGGGTATTCTTCGGGAAATAAGTCTATCGCCCCGTTATCGAAACTTTCATCAGATAGTACCCAATCCATGCTTTGGATGATAGCACAAACTTTTCCCCTTGCAAGCGGTGGATGCCTACGCTTCATAAAGTATTCGTAATCTCGAAAATACACCAGAAACACTTTTAATGCATCATCAAAGCTAAATAATCCCGATTCATTCTTCCTGCCGTATACTGCTACCGGATAACAGCGTTTGAATAACCTTTCAAATTGTTCAATATCGTATTCGTCCATAGAAAAATCTTTCTAATTGCAAAAAAACACGCGCTGCGCGAATGAAATTTGCGCCATTTAGTGTGCATTTTGCACCATGAAACGCGCATTTTGCGCCCTTTAATCCGCATTTTGCGGTTCTGTTTCCATTCTACGTCTTTCTTCTGGTTCTGTGTCTGCTTCTCCCTCTGTTTCTTCTTCTGTACCGTATGGCCCCATGTGGAACCATATGGTTTTTATTCCTTTGATGGTCTGCCGCCTTTCGTGCCGTTAAATACGCGCTTATTGTATTTTTCCCATGCTTCTTCAAGGTCAGGCAAAAAGACAGAAAAGGCAATTTCTTCTATTTGTGAAAGATTTTGCGGTGCTTCTCGTGTTTCCAAATAAGTGTAACAGGCTAAAAGGACATTGACGGCATTTTCTGGCGGTAATTGCTTTATAAGCTGCCGTCTTTCACCTTTCATCTTGTACCAGGACGGATGTTTTTCGTAAATGTTCGAATTCTCCATTGCTTAACTCCCTTCAGCATGTTAAAATGGGAGTGGAACAGGGGCTCACCTATATATCCACTCTATCACCGTTCAGTGTACTGTAATACACTGGGCGGCTTTTTTGTTCTATTATTTTCCCTCCCACATAGAATCAAAACTTTGCTGCCCCAAAGGGATACCCAACCGCCGGGCAACGGGTGCGATAGCTATCAACCCATGCTTGCAGCGGGCGGACTGGACATTGTAAAACGCAGCCATTTCCTGCTGGGCCTTTATAGGATCATCACTTGGCAGGAAATAACCACCATGCCCGCCGGGAGCGTAAAGTATGATTTCACCGTTGCAACGTGCTTTCAAAATCTTGTCACGCAAACCGCGTGCGCTCGTTTGCAGCTGTACAGCTAAAACATCTGAACTGACCGCATTTTCACGGCCATGACCTAATAAAGCAGATAAATCCATTGAATAAAACCCTCCAATTTGGTAAAATTGAAGGCGGGAATAGAACTGAAACGAATAGAATAATATTCCCGCCTGCCGTTTTTGGTGTGTCAGCACCAAAGGCGGCTTTTTTGTTTTAATGATGGTCTGCATTCTGGTCCACCTGCCGCATTAGCCATTCATCCAGCGCAGCACGTGGGACAACTCTGCGGCGTGGGGTTAATTGCACGGCGGGGAATCCTTTAGAACGCATCAAGTCGTAAGCTTTAGGCAGGCAGATACCAAGAACATCTGCCAAATCGTGTGCGGTAAGTACAAGTTTTTCACTGGTTGCCATCGTTGTTTCCTTTCTTGATTGTTTCAAGTTCTTCGGCCTTGCGCTTCCAATATTCTGCCTGTTGCTGACGAATTTTTTCACGGTTTCGGCGATAATACGCCTGATTGTAAGCCCGACGCGCAGCGGCTGCCTTGTCTTCCATTCGTTTCACCTCGCTTTCTGATTTGATTATACTGTATATGTATGTTTTAGTCAAATATCATATTTAAATATGCTTTTAGCGTATTTATAAGTATTTATTTTAGATTGCACTTTATTATTGACTATTTATTTTGTTTTTGATATAATTTGATTATTGAGAAAGGAGACGCTTATGGAAAGCAAGAATTTTACTGCTGCTGTTTTTTGCAGCCGCCTCAAAAGCGCTCGCATTAAAGCAAAGTTATCCCAAACCGAATTGGCCAACAGAATCGGACGCCCTCAAACCCGTATAAGCAGTTACGAAACAGGGCGAACAATGCCGGATGCTCAAACACTCGCAGATATTTGCCGCGTGATCGGTGTAAGTGCTGACTGGCTGCTATTTGGCACAGAAGCAGAAGAAAAGCAAGCCAAGAAAGAAATCAACGGCGGAGACTGGGCAGACTATCTGTTGCGGATGATAGAAAACCCGCCAACCGTAAAAGGATGGGTTGAAGCCCCGTATGGAGACGTTCAAAATGCGACTGCTGATATGGTGTCTCTAAGCAATCATGTTCCGTCGAAGTGCGATTTGGAAGTGTTTGAAAACCTTCGAGAACCGTGCGCGGTGCTTGAATTTTATGGCAAAGAAGCTGCTGCATTTTTCAAGGAAATTTGTGCAATGGATTCGGTTAAAGAAAATCTGCCACCGGAAATGGTTGAAACATTGCGGCAACACGCTTGCGAAACTGCCGCAGCCGTATTTTTTCCAGTTGACATTTTGGAAGATTTGGACGAATTGCCGTTCTAACGCAAAATAAGGAGGTGCAGCAATGCCAAACAGTAAAACGACCCGCACGCCCAGCGGTGCAGGGTCTATCCGGCAGCGGCCTGACGGAAGATGGGAAGCGCGGCTGACACTGGGATATGATGAAGGAACAGGCAAGCGCAAAACACTGAGCATTTACGGCGCAACGCAAAAAGAAGTCAAAAAGAAAATGACGGAAAAACTGCGTCAGCTGGACACAAATACTTTTATTGCAGATGATAAGCGGACACTTGCGCAGTATCTTGATACGTGGTTTGCGGAATTTATAGAGCCAACACAAAAGCCGTACACGGTGACAACCTATCGCGGGGTAATTAAAAACCACTTAAAGCCAAATTTGGGCGCTGTGCGGCTGTGTGACCTGACAACAGAGCAAGTGCAAAAGATGGTCCGTAAGCTGGTTAAAGCCAAATTGGCACCGAAAACAATCAAAAATATAATGACGGTGCTGAACAGTGCGCTGGAACAGGCAGTTAAAGCGCAGACCTTGCAGCGTAACCCTGCAAAATATGCCAAAATCCCGGCGGTTCGGGTCAAAGAAATACATACCTTCACGATTCAAGAAATTGCTGATTTTGTTGATGCAGCGCAAGATTCGCCCTATTATGCGCCTTTGATGTGCTGCCTGTTTCTGGGCTTGCGTGAGGGTGAAGCGCTGGGCCTTGCATGGGAACATGTTAATTTTGAGAATGGAAATGTTCTGATCTGCCAGCAGCTGCAAAAAGAGAAAAGCAAAGGCGGCAAGTTCTATATTCAAGAGGGCACAAAAAACGGGCAAAACCGTGTGCTGGATGTACCAGATTTTTTGCTTGAGATTCTGAAAGATGAAAAGCAGCATCAGCTTTTGGCGCATCTATCCGCCGGGCCTGCATGGAAAAATGTGTGGGGACTGTGTTTTACAGATGCACTGGGGCAGTGCATTAACCCGCATACCCTGTGGATAAACTTCAAGCGCATTGCGGCAAGTATCGGCCTACCGGATGCCCGTGTACATGATCTGCGGCACCCGTATGTCAAGCACACGACAAAAATTTTTAGCTTACGCCTGATGGATTTTCAAGCGCAGGCTTATCCTGATGCTCGGCGAAAAACTCGCGGAGCTTGTCAGCTTCTTCGGGTAGGACAAAGCCGAAGCCCTGTCCGTCCACTCTGCAATAGAAAGCGATTTTCATGTCTGCCTCCTCAATCGAAAATGTCTTGGATTTTGTATGCGATCTCAATGCGCTTATCAGGGTACACCAGCACCCGGTCGATTAGCAGCTCGGCCAGCTCGGTGGTCAGCGTGTCCGCATCGAAAATCGCCTTGGACGCTTCCATGCGGCTGTCCTGCCGTGCCTGTTCGTCCTGTTTCTGCTTCGCCTGTGCCAATACTGCGGCATAGGCGTTTTTCGTTTTCAAAAGCAGCTCGTCACACGCGGTCTTTTCCGCCTTGTAGGTGTTCAGGTCAATCTCGCCCATGAGATAGCGTTCATACAAGGCGCGCTTACCGTCTTGCAGTGCCTCGATCTGCTGCTCATATTCGGCGCGTTCCGGTACGGAAGCATCCACCCGGAGTGTGCCGTCAGGGGCAAGCGGTGCGGCGGCCTCCATCTGCTTTTTCAGCGTCAGGAATACCGTCTGTTCCAGCTCTGCGGCATTCAGGCGCATCTTGTGGCAGCGGCTTTCTTCGTCTGCCTCGGAATGGCGGCAGTGATAATATGAGGTTTTCTGCATGGTGCGGGACAGCGCATGACCGCAGCAGCCACAGAAGGCTTTGCCTTTCAGCGGGTAGTCCCGCTTCTTTTTGTTGGGCTGGGAAAAGCGGAGCTGGCTGGCCTGCACGGTATCAAACACGGTTTTCTCTATGATGGCCGGGTGATGGTCGGGGATGATGTACCATGATTCTCTGTCCTTTAGGCGGCTTCTGGTGCCGCCTACTTCGAGAACCGCCCGCTTGCCGATCACATACACGCCGGTGTAGCGTTCATCCTCCAAAATGCGGAGAATAGTGGATGTACTCCAAATCCCGTGACAGCGGGAAATATCATGGGTGTGATTGCCGTGCGCGGCTTTGTACTGGCCGGGAGTGGGGATGCTTCTGCGAAACAGCTCCCGCGTGATGGCGGTGGCGTTGATGCCCTCGGCGGCAAGCTGGAAGATGAGCTGCACAACGGCAGCGGCCTCCGGGTCAGGCTCCATTCTGCCATCGGCGCTTTTGCGGTAGCCGTAAGGACAAATCTTGCTCTGATACTCGCCTCGCTGCATCTTGGCGTACTTTGCGCTCTTGGTCTTGATGGACATATCGCGGCTGTAATACTCACTGATGAGATACTTGAACGCCACATCCATGCCGCCGGTGTCGCCCTTGAATTTGCTGCTGTCAAAATCGTCGCTGATGGAAATGAAGCGGGTATGGAACAGTGGGAACACACGCTCGATGAAGTATCCAGTTTCAATGCTGTTGCGCCCGAAACGGGAAAAATCCTTGACAATGATGCAGTCGATCTGATTGGCCCGCACCAGCTCAATGAGCTTCTGCACCTGCGGACGCTCAAAATTTGTACCGCTATATCCGTTGTCGATGAACTCCATGATCTCCGCGTTCAGAGCTTCCGGCATGGAAGCTGCGTACTCATGGAGGACAAGGCTCTGATTTTCAATACTCAGACTGTCGTACTTGTAGTCCTCAATGGAGAGGCGTATGTAGAGGGCAATCACATATTTCTGCATTGTTCCAGCACCTCCGCATAGGTTTCAAACTCGCTCTGGAAGCGATAGCGCACCGTAATCTGCTTGTCGTGGGATACCTCAATGCGGTCGATCAGTCGCTCGATGAGTGCGCCGGTCAGCGCACAGTCGGTCTTGATTTGTGCGGCGTCCTGTTCCAACGCCCGGTGCTGCTCAATCTGCGTATCTATCGTTCGCAGGCCGTCCTCTAACTGTTCCATTTCCACGGAGAGGTCGGCAATGCGGCTTTCATACTTTTCCTTGTAGTCAAAGTATTCATCCTTGGTGAGAACGCCTTGGACGAGGTTTTCATATAAGCTCCGCACGATACCGCGAAGCCGCTGGATTTCCTGTTTGCGGCTGGTGATCTTCTCCCGCAGCTCAGCGCGGTCAGCGGCCTGCCGGGGCAGTTCTGCAAGGGAGAGGGTGTATTGCCCCAGCGCCGTATCAAGCGCGTCCTGAAGCATATCTGCCAACATATCCAGCAACGCATCCTCGCGGATGGTCACGCCGGGGCAGGCATCCTTGCTGATTCGGCTCCTGCTCAGACAATGGTAGAAGTACACATCGTCGGACTTCTTGCGGATATTCCGCTGCCGGTGCAGGCTGCCGCCGCAATGGGCGCAAAACACCTTGCCTTTGAGTAAATTCGGCGTGTAGGCTTTGACCTCCCGTGTCTTGGCGCGGCTGGCCGTCTGATTGAGAATTTCCTGCACCGCCGCGAACTGTTCCCGGCTGATGATGGCCTCGTGGGTGTCCCGTACCACCGTCCATTCCTCGGCATCGGCCTTGACCTGCCGGTGATCCACGGTTTTGGTCTGCCCCTGAACGAGATCTCCGGTGTAGACCTCGGAGCGGAGAATAACGCCGACTGTTCGGGTTTGCCACTTGCCGCTGCCGAGCAAATTTTCGTGGGTGATCTTGCCCTGCATCTTCTTATAGTGGCTGGGAGTGAGAACGCCCGCTTCATTCAGCCGCACGGCGATGGTATTGAGGCCAGCACCCTCGGAAGCCCAGCGGAACATCCGCTGCACCACAACGGCGGCAACGGGGTCGATGATAAGCTGGTGGCAATCGTCCTCGGCTTTCAGATAGCCGTAGGGAGTACGCGCACCGATGAACTTGCCGTCCTTCATGGCCTGCCGCTGCTGCGCCCTGATCTTGCGCCCAATGTCTAAAGCGTAGGCTTCGTTTATCATGTTCCGCAGCGGGATAATGATACCGGAATGGGCGTCCTCCGGGTTGGCGGTGTCGAAGTTTTCGTTGACCGCAATAAAGCGGATGCTGCGGATGCGGAAATACTGCTCGATGTAATAGCCGGTGTCGATGGTGTTCCGTCCCAAACGGGAAAGGTCTTTGACAATCACGCAGTTTACATGACCGGCCTCAATATCCGAGAGCATCTGCTGAAAGCCCGGACGGTGGAAGTTTGTCCCCGTCGCGCCGTTGTCGATGTAGGTATCGTACACGCTGATCTCCGGGTACTGCTCCAGATAGCGGGCAATAATCATCTGCTGGGTTTCAATGGATACGCTGTGCGTGTGGGTATCCTCCACCGAAAGGCGGACGTAGATCGCGGCGCGGCAAGCGGCGTCGGCCTCCTGAACGGCCACCGCAGCCGTTTCTTTTCTGCTTTTTCTTGCCATGCTCAGCCCACCTTTCTCTGTTCGTAATCTTTCTGCTGCGCTGCCAGTGCCAAAAGCTGCAACGCCTTTTTGTATTCGTCCTCATGGGTAAAGGTAATATCCAGCTCCTTTTTGCCACGGACGCGGATGCTCTGTACCATGTGAATGAGCGCCCTGCGGTCTAAGGTTTCCAGCGTGGAGAACTGCGTAAACTGTGAAATCCAGCGGTTGCGCTCACTCCGGTTTTCCAAAACCTCCGTGAGTTTTTCCCTGAGAACGCGGACGCTCTCGCGAATGTCCTCGGCCTGCTTGGTGTACTTTGCCTTATAGGAAGCGTATTCTTCCTTGGTAAGCATACCTCCCACAAGGCTCTCATAAAGCCGTGCCTTGAACTCCAGCACCTGCTCCAACCGGCGCTCGTTGTCGGTGATGTGGTCGCTGTATTCCTTGGCAAGCGCCTGATTGATGCTGGACTGGTCAATGCCAGAAAGCAGCGCCTCCAGCGAAGCAATGTTGCCAATATAGGCTTTCAGGCTGTCCCGCACACAGTCGATCAGGCTGCTTTCTTTCAGCATGACCGGATGGGCGCAGCCCTTTTTCTTGCCGGTAGGACAATAATAGTAGTGGTACTCCTTGCCGTTTGCACGGTTGGTCTTGCGGGTCATGCGGCTTCCGCAGCACCCGCAGATCAGGATACCGGAGAACAGATACACTGTGTCCTCGTTGGGAGAAGTCCGGGTATCCAGTCCCTTAATGCGCTGCACCAGCTCAAAATCCTGACGGGCGATCAGCGCTTCGTGGGCATCCGGGACACGCACCCACTCGGAGGCGGGGCGCTGCTCCATCTGCTTGATCTTATAGTGTGGCGTACCCTGTTTGCCCTGCACCAGTGTTCCGGTATAGGTTTCGTCCTGCAAGATGCGGATGATGGTGGTTGCCGACCACTTACAGTCAGCCTTGTCCGCATAGCCCTTTTTCGCGTAGGGCAGGCCATTGTTCTTCTTGTATGCCAGCGGAGAGAGAATGCCCAGCCGGTTCAGCTCTGATGCGATCTTGGAGGCGCTTGCGCCCTCCAGCCGCATACGGAAAATGTCGCAGACAACGCGGGCGGCGTAGGGGTCAGGGACGAGCAAATTATTGTTGTCCTCAGCTTTCATGTAGCCGTACACCGGGAATGCGCCGACGAAATCGCCGTTGCGCCGCTTCACATCCAGCGAGGAACGGGTTTTGATGGAAATATCCCGGCAGTAGGCTTCATTCATAATGTTCTTGACCGATACGGTCAGATCATCGCCGCTGTCGTGGGCGGTGTCGATGCTGTCTGTGATGGCGATGAAGCGCACCCCGTAAGCCGGGAACACCCGGCGCAGATACCGGCCTGTTTCGATGTACTCGCGCCCCAAGCGGGAGAGGTCTTTTACGATGACGCAGTTGATGTTGCCATCGGTGACATCCTGCATCATTTCCTTGAACGCGGGGCGGTCGAAGATGATGCCGCTGTATCCGTCATCGATCTTTTCGGAAACGACCTCAATATCCGGGTTGCGCTCCACAAAGTTTTCAATGAGCTTGCGCTGATTGGAAACGCTGTCGCTCTCGCTGGAATGATCGTCGGTGTAGGACAGGCGGATGTAAGCGGTAGCTTTGTATTTAGGCATGAAAAAGCACTCCTTTCTCCCGGACTGCTCCCGCATGAAAAGAGTGGTTATCTGGCTATTAGGTTTTCATCCTTTTCCACACCGATCATAGCACTCCCTGCGGAAAAAAGCGAGGATGTCGCTTAGCGCAAAATGCCTTGCAGACATTCCTCTAACGTAACACCGTTCCCGGCAAAGCAGGCGTTTACCACGAAATCGCCGCAGCGGAAGCGGTAAGGATTTTTGATCTGGCGGATAAAGGCGGCAATGCGTTCTTCCTTGGGAAGATTTTTGTCTACGGATACATCCCGGATGTCCACCAGTTCATCCGTGTGGATTTGGGTTTCGTTTGGCGTCGGCTGCATCATGGCGATCTCCTTTCTCGGTTTGGTGGGTTTCCTCAAGGTCACATGAATGCGCTGACGGAAAGGCCGTCAGCGCATGGTATCTGACTTTGAGAGGCGGCTGCGCGGGTAGAATTGGAGCCAAATAACATAATGGCGAATACCGGCGCAGCCGCTCTGCTTGTCCATTTGAGAAGATCCATCCTATTTGCCACGCGCCCCGGATAGTGGGCATGATGCAGGCCGCCCTTGGCAGGGCCGTCATAACTCCACGATACCGCTGTCTCAAAGAGCTGGCGCATACCGCAGGGTTCCCCCTCAAGTCTGTGGGAGGGCGTGAGCAAGTTTCATTATCCGCCGCGCTGTCATCGCGCCCGATTTGCCGAATCGGGTCTAAGGCTGCGTAGATCGCTCGGATGGCTTTTCCGGAATCACCTCCTTGAAGCCATCGTCGTGGCGGCGCACCTTATGCCGCTATCACGCGGGTTTTGTGCCTGCATCATGGTCTATTCAGTTTTCAACGTTCAACGAAAGGCTTCGTGGAGAATGTCCCTTCACCTATCATCTTTTTTAGGGCATTTTTGCACCCTGTTTTTGAGCTTACGGGAAAAATTTTTTGATTTTCTTCATTGCGGAGCCGATGCTTTTGGAAATGTTCTGGTGTCTGATGCCCTCAATCCGCCCAATTTCATCAACGGTCATTCCGTCAATGTAGTACATCCAAAGCCTGCGGAACTGTGTTTCCGTCAGCTTGTCCCTGATCTGAGAAACCATCGCGGAAGCCGCTCTGTGCCGTTCAGCTTTCTCGTGCTTGCGATCCATAACCACATCAATGGCAGGAATGGAAAGTGCGGCTTCGGACAGGTCATCAATGGACGTATTGTGTTTCCCCTCTACCACATCCTGATTGTCCTCAGTGTGGTAGTTTCCATCCGACCAAGATTTCCATTTCAGAAATTCTTCCTCGCTGGCAAAGTCCTCGCGGGTCAGGCGGATGATGGCTTCGTTGGCATCCATGTAAACGATAGCGTTGGGGTCTTTCTTGTTCAGCGCATAGCTGCTCTTTCTGTTAAACATAATATGTCCTCCGTTTCGGTGTTGGGTGGGTGGTGAACCAGACCAACACCGGCGGAGAACGACAGCCGACAGGAAAACGTAAAAAGGCGCTCGAACAGGCATGATGACCTGAACGAGCGCCTTGCGTGCGAGTGAAAACATGAGTAACGAATACTGTACCGGGAGGGGCTAAATCACGGATGAACCAAACCGCATAAAAAGAGAGCTGCAACTCGCTTTCGTGAGTGCAGCTCGTCTGGGGGATAGCCGCGTGCTTTTTGAAGTGGACGGCTAATCGGTGCTTATGCTTTTTTACATGACCGCGAGCGGCCTTAGCAGTATCTCCTGTTCATCCGTGACATCATAAAATTACCTCCAACTCGCTGAATGTGATTTGCGGCTCATTCAATGTGAGCTTCATGTGTATTTAAGTGAATTGAGGCTCACTCTACAATGTAGTAGAGGTGATTTACAATGAACTTCCTTGACCTGTTCGCCCAAAAGCTTCGCGAAAAGCGGGAGCAGAAAAAGATCACGCAGCGCGAATTAGCGGAACGGCTTAATATGTGTACCCGAACTGTCATTGAGATTGAAAAGTGCAAGAGCAATCCGAAATTTGAAACGGTTGCGCTGATCTCAGAAGAAATGGACATCAGTCTGGATGGAATCGTGTTCCACGATAGAGCGCCGCAGACCGTTGCCAAGTGCGTTCTTGATTACTTTGCAGGAAAGAGTGAAGAAGAGTCGCAACGGTACATAGACCTGTGCATGAGCGCAGATAAGCTGAAGTGATGTACAGGGGAAAACAAAAGGGCCGATGATTGTCTTTCATGTGGAGCAGCCAGTGGGCTTATATTTTCCCCACTGGCTGCTCTTGTCCGCACAGTTGGAACGACGGGCATTAGTATCCTATTTTTCCTGTTTGTGTGCATCCCGGATCTTTTCAAAGGTGTCCTGACTGATGGCGTGTTCAATCCGGCAAGCATCTCGCTCTGCAATTTCAGGGTCAACGCCAGCTGCGATAAATTGCTCTGTAAAGAACTGATGCCGCTCATAAATTTTTTCGGCAACATTCCGGCCTGTTTCGGTCAAATGCAAAACGTAATCACTATCTACCGTTAAAAAGCCCCCTTCACGCAAAGCCGACACCGCATAGCTTACGCTGGCTTTTGAAACTCCAACACGCCGTGCAACATCAATAGAGCGGACAGCACCGTGATTCTTTTGAAGAACCAGCACAGCCTCCAGATAATCCTCTCCGGACGCATGAATCTTCACTATTGTCTCCTTTATGCAAGGCTCCAGCTGGAGGACTTTTTACGGATATTTACAAAATCCTGATAAATCCCGGCTTTTGCTATAAGCTCGTCATGGGTTCCTTGTTCACTGATCCGTCCATCGGCAATCACCAAAATCTGATCAGCCTGACAGATGGTATTTAGGCGGTGAGCGATTACAAGCAGGGTCTTTCCCTTCACCAATTCGGAAATAGCCTCCTGAATATAGCTTTCATTGTCCGTATCCACACTCGCGGTAGCTTCGTCCAAAATGACGATAGGCGCGTCTTTCAGGATACAGCGGGCAATCGAAATACGCTGCTTTTCGCCACCAGAGAGTGTCGCACCGCCTTCGCCAACCACTGTCTGGAACCCATCAGGCAGAGCCATAATGAAATCATAGCAGCGGGCTTTTCTGGCAGCCTCATAGATTTCTTCTTCCGTGGCATCTGGCTTTCCCATGATGATATTGTTGTAAATGGTGTCCTGAAACAGATACACGCGCTGGAATACCATGCTGATCTGATCCATCAATTCCGACAGAGGTACATTGCGAATATCCACGCCCCTTATCGTCACATTGCCGGATTTTACATCCCAAAGTCGCGCCAGCAAGTTTGCAATGGTGGACTTACCGCTACCGGACGGTCCAACCAGCGCTGTCATAGAATTTTTCTTCATGGCAAAACTGATATGATGCAGAACCTCTTTATCCTGATAAGCAAATGTAACATCGTTGAACAGGACTTCCGGCTGTCCCGGCTGTGCCTGAGCCGGAATATGCTGCTTGCCGTTGTCGGAAAGTTCCGGTTCATCCAATACCGCTTCAATACGATCAAGGGCAGCGTTCATAACGGTTAGTCTGGATGCTTCTCCATAGAGAGCCTTCAACGGGCCAAAAAGATCAAATACAAATAGCAGAACACCCAACACATAAGCCAAAGAAAGCGCACCGCTCTGTTCCAACACAATAGACAGGCCGAAAATTGCCGCAATACCAATACCGTAAAGGATATTCAGCCCCATTGTCCACGGGGTCATTTTTCGTTCAAAGTCAAGCGATGTATTTCTGGAACGCTTGAAATTGCCGGACAGTTCTTCGGATTTTTCTCCAAGCAGGTTATAGCTCTTAATAACACCAATGCCCTCCACAAAAGACAGCACCGCATCGGTCAGCCGTTCACTCTGCTCCTGACGGCCTGCTGCTTCTCGTAGGGAAACTTTGTTCATTCCCTTAGATACCAGCCATGCCAAAATAGTAACTATCGCAGCGATCAAGCCAAGCTGCCAATTCAGATAAAACATGAACGCCAGCAAAACCAGCGAGGACAGCAGATAGCTCATCATGTTTCCCAGCGTACTCATAGCGACTTCTTCAATGAACACCATGTCGGTACTGAGGACAGAACTGATCTTGCCAATATTGCCGGAAGTGAAATATCCCATCGGAAGTTTCCGCAGATGGCCGCCCAATTCGATACGCTTGTCAGCGAACATCAAATATCCCGCTGCACTTTGCAGGCTGTCACTAAGATAATGGACGAGCATCTGAACCAGCACAATAGCGGCAAGGCCAAGTCCCACATAAAGGCAAGTCTGCCCGGTAATGGTCTTGTTTGCAAATCCACTCAAAACCACAAAGGCCAGAAAAATCGGCATTTTGGACAGAATGGATTCCAGAAACGCACAAACAAATGCGCCCTGAATACGGCTCTTATAATGGTCGGAAAGTTTCAATATTCTTGAAAACAAAGCAAACATTTATTTCCCCTCCTTTGCAGTGTGTACTTTCCACTCGGCGCTGTCTTGTGCCGCTTTCCACAACTTTTGATATTCAGGGCAGGACTGGATCAGCTCTTGATGTCTGCCCGTTGCAACCAGTTTTCCGTGATCCATAACACAAATCTGATCTGCGTTCATAATGGCTGGTAATTTGTGTGCAATAACCACAAGGGTCTTACCTTTCACAAGCTCTGCAATGGCGGCCTCCATCTTTTCTTCGTTTTCAGGATCGGCATAGGCAGTTGCCTCGTCAAGCACCACAATAGGAGCATCCTTTAAGATTGCCCTTGCCAGAGAAATACGCTGGCGCTGACCGCCGGAGAGCATTTTTCCTGCATCACCAGCCATCGAATGAATACCCTGCGGAAGTTTCTCAAGGAACTCCATACACTGAGCTTTCTTTGCGGCCTCCACCACTTCTTCATCCGTTGCGTTCAGCCGACCAAGCCGAATGTTTTCGAGCAGAGAGGTATTGAACAGGTATTGATCCTGTGCCACATAGGAGATACGACTGTTGAGTGCTTCAAGACTCATATCGCATAGTTTCTGCCCACCGATGGAAATACTGCCTTTCTGTGGGTCATAATAGTGAATCAGCAGTTTCGCTAATGTACTCTTGCCGGAGCCAGATTCACCAACAAGGGCTGTTTTCTGTCCAGCTTTTGCCGTAAAGGAAATGTCATGGAGAACTTCATCCTCAATTACAACAGGCTTTCCATCCGGGCCGGGCTGTGTGGTCTGATAAGCGAAAGAAACATGGTCATAAGTAATGGTGTCATCTTTCCCGTGGAACGCATCTTCTGTCTGCTGGAGCTCTGGCGCATCCAACACCTGCTCCAATGCAGAAATTTTATAGTTGAGCTGGGGCATGGTAGGCAGGAAACCGAGAGATTTCAGCAGTGGCATACCAATACTTAAAGAAAGACACAGTACCAAGATCAAATTAGGCAAAGTAGACCAGCCAGAGAGAACGAACCATGCGCCAACAGGTAAAGTCAGAATAATGGTGCATGGAAGCAGACTGCTGTAAATTGCCATCCACGGCCACGCCGCCTTGTACCACGCCAGAGTATAGTCCCGATAATCTGATACATCTTTGCGGAACCGCTCATAGGAATCTGCGTCCTTATTGAATACCTTGACAACTTCCATACCGTTAATGTACTCAATAATGGTATTGTTCATCTTTTGTCCGGCCATGTAGTAAGGCCCCATTTTCTTCATGCCAACGGAATACATCGTCATCATGGCAATCAGACTGATCGGAATGGATGCCAGCGACAGAAGCGCCAGTTTCCAATCCACAAAGAACATTGCCACATAAACCGCAATAGGGATCATCAGGTTTGCAATTCCCTCTGGCATGGAGTGAGCCAGCAAAACTTCCAGACTGTCTACATCATCCACGAACAGCTTTTTGACTGTGCCGGTGCCTTTATCCTGAATGACACCGAGGGGCAGCTTTTCAAACCGTTTTTGAAGTGCCGTCCGCAGACGGAGCAGCGTGTCGTAAGCGGCTTTGTGAGAAAGATTCAGCCCCCAGCCATAGAAAAGGGCTTGCAGCACCAGACACGCCAAGACAAGAACCACGCGCAAAATGATAAAGGATGCTTCAATAGATTCACCCATGACCAGCGGCGCGATCACCTGATAAGCCAGCACAAAAGGCAGGACGCCCATAAGAACGCTGACCAGTACAACGACCGTGGCCACATACATATTTTTCTTATATGGCCCTGCGTACTCAAAGATTTTTTTGAACATAAGCCCTCCTTATATTGAGCCGTACTGTCTGTGCTTCAAAAACAAGAGGCCGCCAAAGTAAAGCGGCCTCTTATCATTATCTTTCTGTCCAGTCAAGGCGGCCCTGACATTCATAATTTCTAAAATTCACTGGCGGATTCGGAAAAAATCCAAAACCTTTTTACTGCCGGATTCGTCCAATGGATAGCTTTCTTTTATTTGCCCTTTTTCCATATGGACTACATACGAACATCCCGCCATCACCAACTCCGGATCATGCGTAATAACAAGAAGCGTTTTGCCCTGATCCGCGAGTGACTTCAAACTCCGCGCAACTTCCCGCATATGTTTGAGATCAAGCCCGCTGGTTGGTTCGTCAAACACAATGATCTCCCGGTTACTCACAATGGCAGACGCGATCGCTACCCGCTGTTTTTGCCCGCCGGAAAGAGAAAGCGGGTGCCTGTCTTTATATTCCAGCAGATCAAACTGTTTAAGGATTTTATCCACAACAGTTTCATCCTCGTTGTCAATGCTCAGAAGCACTTCATCCGTCACGCTTTCGGTAAATAGCTGATGGCTGGTATCCTGCATTACCATGTAGCAATGTTTGAGCCGGGCTTTCCAATCAAGGGTTTTCCCGTCAACCTGCAAAAGGCCACACTTCTTTTCCAGTCCGCAAATACAACGGGCCAGAGTAGATTTTCCAGCGCCATTCAGACCGATAATGGCAATCGTTTCTCCAACAGGCAGTTCTGCACTCGGAATATGGAGGCTTTCCGGTTCCCGCTTTTTATACGCAAAGCAGAAATTTTGAAATTCCATCTGTTTAGCTGTATGCGCCTGATACTGATTCGCAGGCTTCAACTTCGAGAGAGAAAACGGCCGCAGTCCCATTTCTTTTCGAGTGCCATCCGATAAGCTGTCAAATTCAGCAGGCGTGTATTCCCGTTCAATCTCCCCATCTTTTACATACAGCACACGATCTGCAAGATCGTGAAGGTAGTAAAGGCGGTGTTCTGCGATCAGAATTGTTTTGCCCTGCTTTTTCCAGAGGCTCAGGACCTGCCGCAGGTCATCAATAGCAGCCATATCCAAATTAGAAGATGGTTCGTCCAGGACCATAATTCCCGGCAGCAATACACTTGATGAAGCACAGGCTATTTTTTGCTTTTCGCCCCCGGACAGAGCAAACACGCTTCGCCCCATCAAATCTTCAATATGATAATCGGAAACTGTCCGGTCAATCCTTTTCAGGATATCCTCCTGAGGATAGCCTAAATTTTCACAGGCAAAGGCTAATTCACTATCCGTATCCACGTTGAAAAACTGACTTTTGGGATTCTGGAATACAGATCCCACCATAGCAGCCAAGTCATAAAGCGGCGTATCTGATACGCTTTTTCCGTCCAGAAGGACATCGCCCTCTAAATTGCCCTCGTAATAATGAGGCACCAGCCCGTTTACCAAACGGGTAATCGTTGTTTTCCCACAGCCGGATTCTCCCGTGAGTAAAACAAATTCCCCTGTGTTTATGGTGAGATTGACATTTCTAATCCCTCCGCCGCTGGATTCTTCACCATAAGAAAAAGAAACATTTTGAAAATCTATCATGGCAAAATCCCTCCTGCGGAAATTATCGGGGAAGCAATCGCCCAAAACACTACAAAGCAACAAAACAAGATCAGCACCACATCGGCAAAATTGAATTTAAGCTGGCAAATGTTTGTGCGTTTGACAGGAGCGCCGAGGCCACGGGTAATTGCCGCAGCGGAAAGTTCCTCACCGATTTTCACGGAGCAGGTAATCATCGGGATCAGCTTATACTCCAATATTTTTGAAGATTTTTTCCCTCCAAGTTTAATCCCACGCATTTTCATAGCGTCACTGATTGCTTCTGACTCCTGAAAGACAGTTGGAAAGAAGCGGAACATGACCGTTAAGGGGATCGTCACTTCTTTAGGCATATGGATTCTTTCCATGCCGGAAATCAATTCACTGACCGTTGTTGTTTTCACTGCATAGGCAGCAATCGCAACACTGGGAAGGATTCGGCAGAAGAATCCTGTTGTAAACAGAACGAGGAAATTCAATATTCCCGTAAGGTGCGGCAAAACATAAATTTGAACAGCATAAAAAGCAGAAAACACAGCAATATAGCCCACAGCTTTTGCACATTGTTTCGAGGTAAGCAGCAATATAGCCGGAACCGTACAAAGAACAAGGCGGATCAGCCCCATAGCTTCTCCGCCTGTTCCACCCATGACAAAAATGCTTATGATGAAGATGAGCAACAGTTTTGTACGCGGATCGAGCCGTAACCCTTGTTCTGTTTTTTTGCTGAGCAGAATTTCCCGCGCCATTATGCAATACCGGCACGCTGGAAGTGCTTTTTGCAAATGGCTTTCCCAATCACACCTCCGACAAGGCCAAACACAAAGCAGGCAACCAGCAGAATAGGCGCAATCCACATAGGCATATATGTATTAAGGGTAGCTGCATATTCAGCGCCGTATCCTTCAGTCAACATTACCATATAGCTTTCACGGTTCAGGAAAATGGGAGCAAAGTTGCCAAACACCCAGATGCTGAACACGCCGCAGGAAAGAACTGTACTCTTTGCACTTTTGTAGTCCGCCTTTTTCAGGATCACGTCGGCCAACAGGCCGCCAACGAGACCAGTTACCATAGTAAGATAGCCGTTGCCGAAGAACACCATGATTAGGCCAATCAGGAAACCCATGATTGCAGTCATCCCGAATTTTTTAGCCTTTGTAACATACAGCATATAGGGGATGCCGCCAATCAAAGGGCACAGCACCGCCATCAGCGGAATAAAAATGGGGATAAAGCCAAGCATCGCCACCAGCATAACAATCACGACATAGATGACGGTGTAGATGCCGATAGTAATTAAATCTTTTCCCTCAAGCCGGGAACTTTTTTTCTGGGAACTCATACCAGTATCCTCCTTATATCTGAGAAAATGAAAATGTGGTGTGGTTAGAGTGTTCTAACCACACCACGCATTTTAGCAATTTCATTCCCAATATCCAACCCAAAAGCAATTTCATTCTACCCAAAATCGGTATTTATTTTGGGTATGCAAAGCACCTATTTGATTCGGCTGGCCTCTCGATAATCTTTTGGCATAACTCCATACTTTTTCTTAAATGCAGCAGAAAAGTTGCTGGGCTTTGTATAACCCACAAGAACCGCTATCTGCCCAATGTTCATATTGCTCTCCAATAACAATCCTGCGGCTCGCTCTAACCGCTGCTCAATAACATACGCATGAACCGAAATGCCGTACATCATGGAGAATCCCCTTGATAATTTAGAGACGCTGATTTGAACCTGCCTTGCCAGTCCTTCACAGCTTGGCGCAAAGGCAAGCTCGCTGTCAATGATTCTCTTTGCCTCGATGATGCAATCACGTTCACTTTTTGATATGCAGCAGTATTCCGGCGAGAGGATTCGCAGCTCCAACACTTCGCTCAAATATACTGACAGCAATTCGTGGATTTTGCTTTCCAGAAACAGATACCCAAGCCCACCCCGATAATGTGTAAAGTCTTGTAACTCTGCGAAAATATGCTCCATATAGGGCGTTATGCTCACCTTTGAAATTCCGGTCAGCAGTTTCTTTTCATAGACGGTAATCTCGCCATCCTCGAAGTAGTCCTGTAATAAACGTTTGAAATATGGAACGGGAATTTTGATGTTCTTAAAATAGAAGTCGCTGTTTTGCGCATAACAGAGAGACTCCATTTTCCCGTGTCCACGGTAAATGCAGGATTCTCCCTTTGCAAGACAAGCGCCCTCTCTGCTGCCTGCAATATTCCACGACACGCCGTCGTTCAGGCAGAACAGCATTTGAATATAGTCCTCGCTGTTAATCCCGCGCACATTCATGTCAGAAAAATAATTCATCTTCCAGTCTGAAACAACGGCACCCTGTTTTGTCACCACCTGCGCAATTTGTCCGGTTCCCATATCAGAAGGAATCGGGATCGTTACGGTCTGCGGTGAATTGGAGAGCAGATCCCGATAGAGGTTGTTCATGTATTCGCTTGTCATTGGATGCCCTCCTTTTTTCGGTTAGCAGTGACTAATGCACTAATATAGTTTACACGATTTACGCCTGAAAGTCAATTTTCAGCACGAATGCAAGCTGCTACAGAAAAAATCAGGGACGTTCCCGCAGGGGCAGAGTGCCATGTCGCGCAGTTCGGGTACGACGAGGCGCAGACGCAGACACGGTCAACCGGCCGCGTGCGAGGTGAAGCGTTACGCTATATGCGGCATCGAAAACCACGGCTTCAGAGGGGTTACGAACGGGAACAAGAAACTGGCAAGCAATGCAAAGCGGTACCCACTTTGCGAAAACAGGCGGATTCCGTTCACACGGAACCCGCCTGTTTCATGCTTGTTGGGGCGCTGCCCCAATCCCCGCAGAACAAAAAACTTCTGTTCTGAAACGATGGATAAATCCATCGGCTGCGCGATTTTGCAAATCGCTTGTGGGCGGGAAGCTCAGCGCTGCTCCGCCTCTTTTTCCCGTCGTTCATTCGCTTCCTCCTGCTCCTTATCCAACTCCAGAATACGGTCGATATTGGCCTTGGCCGTCAGCAGCTCTTTCATTTCCTCACGGGCTTTTCGGTAGTCGGCGTAGGCCGCTTTCTTCTCCACCAGCAGCTCGGCGTACTCGGTATTCAGCGCCTTGATGGTGGGCAACTTCTTGAAGCCCAGTCCATCAAAATAGTTCTTTGCGGCCTTGTGGATCGTGATCTCGCTTTCATGCTCTGCAAGGAATTTCTTGGAGTACCCGGCCTTGCGATAGGAAACGTAGGTGTCGCGGGTCTTGGCGTAACCCACGATATGCTCCCGCAGCACGGCAATCTCGGCCATGCGCTTTTCCGCAGCCTTGATCCTTGCGGAAAGCTCGTTGAAGTGAGCGGACGCTGCCGCCGCTTTCTCCGAGAGAATGGCGTAATCTAACAGCTCATGGTCTTGCAGATAGGCCACCGTCTGTGCCATCTGTTTCAGGTTGAACAACGTTGCCCAACGCGCATAGCCCGCACCCTTGCCCGCGCGTAATTTGGCCTGAATGTCCACCAGAAGATTCCCGCTGCGCTTTTCCGGTTTGACCGGCGTGGCGGCGCTCTTTCGCGGCGTATGCGCCTTTTCACCTGCAATCACCGCGCGGAGATCTGCGGGAGTATAACCGTCACCGAGGGTATCCATGCGAATGGACTTTTTCTGTTCGCCGCCTAACAGGGACGGGACTTTCTTGCCCTTGACCTCATACCCGGCCTGCCGCAGCAGCTCCAGCAGCGTTTCAAAGCTGTCGGGCTTTTGTGTCAGCGCATCGTCAATGGCCGCGCAGATTCGCTCCCGGTGGGAGAGCTTCTTTTTGTCGCCCAGCCACTTGTTGTAGCTCTTGCCGTGGCGCTTTGGATTCTCCACGATGGAGTAGCCGTTTTCGATGCAGATGGTATCGTTGAGCCGCCGCACGGCGCGGCTGCTGCCCCAAAAGTTTCGGAATTTCCGAGTCTGATTGAGCGCGGTGGAGTTCCAGATCACATGATTATGGATATGGGATTTGTCGATGTGGGTGCAAACGATGTAAGCATGGTTGCCCTTGGTGAACCGCTTGGCCAACTCACAGCCCAAACGGTTTGCCTCCTCCGGTGTGATCTCTCCGGGGATAAAGGACTGCCGCAGATGGTAGGCAATCACATCATCCTCGCCGCGCACTCTGCCGGTCTTTTGGATGTACTGATTCTTGGTGAAAAGAAACTCGGCATCGGCGATCCGGCTGTCGCATTGCCAGCTCGTAATCAGCCTGCCGCCGTCCGTCTTTTGCGGATTTTCGGTGTAGTCGATGATGGCGCTGATGGCCTGTCCCACCGTGCGGCCTTTGCCGGTGTGCAGGGGCATCAGGCGCGTGGTTGCCATGGGTGTTCACCTCCTTGAAAAGCAAAACGGCCTGCCGAAGCAGACCGTTTTATTCTTCATTTATCGGATTGATAGCGGATAATCGGAACCTGTTTTACCTTTCCTCCAATGGTTCGTCGTTCCAGAGCAAAGATCATATCAGGGGTGCGTTCGAAAAAGCCTTCGTCCTTTTTCCAGCTCATGCCGCATTTGCAATGCTGCAAGCCTATGAACTGCTGCTTCATCTTTCTGCCGCAGTTCGGGCAGACCTTATTACTGTTTCCCATATTATTCAGCCCGCGCTAATCTATATAGACTGCGGATGGATTCCACGACCGTATGCCACGACAGGTCGGCAGCATAGGAGAACTTCTTCTGATAAGCCCGCCACAGCTTTTCCATGTTCGGGTCGGCCTCGACTTCATCAAAGGCCGCAGGCGCGTCGGCAAGATACTTCTCTGTACCGCGTTTCTTGGCCGTTGCAATGAGCGCCGCCCGGAGATCAGCAGGAACTATACTCTGTCCGTGGAGCTGGCTCAGAATGTGCAGATCATAGAAATCTCTCATGCGGGTGTTGGTGGTGGCGCGGGACACGACGGTTTCCAGCTTTTCGGCCAGAACGGTTTCCAGATTGTACGCCCAAATCTCAATGGAGCGATCCTCCAGCATCAGCTTGAAGCTGTACCGCACTTCGCGGGGCGTGATAGCGTCACCGGTGGAAATGTCGGTTTTGAGCGGCGTTATTACGCCGTCAAACTCCGTTTCCATGCTGATGCGGATGCCCGGATACTCGGCTTCGTCCATGATCTCGGAAATGCGCTTCACACGGAACTCCACGCCATCGTCCACCGGAACGGAGATGATGGAGGCGATCATATTCTCTACTTCCTCGATGCCGACCGTTGCGCCTTTTACGGTTGCGTCAATGTCCATTGTGGAGCGGGCGTCAAGGCCGACCATGGCAGCCACCAGCATTCCGCCTTTGAGGATGAATTTGTCCCGGTATTCCGAGAGAGAAATGCGCTCCAGAAACCGCTCCATCATGTAATTGCGCATCAGAATCTGTGCATCTGCGGCTTTGTCCTTGGAGAGGTTGCGGATCAGGTCTTTGAGCTGCCGTGCAGTTTTTATCATAAAAGTACCTCCAAATACTGCCGAAGCAGTTTTTCAACACGGAACATCTGCGCATAGCGCATCAACTTCCGTAAATCTTTTTCTTTGCGCTTTGCGTACTGCTTCAGTGCGTCCTGAAAGGTCTGCATCTCGATCCCGCTGCGGCTGCGGATCAAGTCGCAGATGGTGCGCTCCATATCATAGACGGGAACCGGATTGCCAAAGGGCGTGTTCATGGTGGCGATCCCCACATCATGCAATTCTTTCTTGATGGTGTAGACCTTGATGCCGTCTGCTTGCAGGCTGGCGGGATTGTAGCCGGTCTTGACGGTGATGGAATACGGACTCGGCTCCCGGTCGGTCAGGTCATGGAAAAACAATGCACTTTCATGGGAGAATACGGCCTGCGCACAGCGAAGGTGCAGCAGGTACATGGCGTCCGTCCATGCGTCGGGCGAAACATAAACGCCGTGCGCTGCCTGCTCCACGCCGCGCTGCTTGGCGTAGGCGTAAAACGTGGACTTGGCAATACCGATTTCCAAAACCTGCGCGGTTTTGACGATCCCATTGTTTTGCTGAAAAAGCAGGTCAAGCCGTTCATAGGCGGTCATGTTATCACTTCCTTCTTGCTAATATTATATCCGAGATTAGCAAGAAAGTAAACAGGGATTTTAGAAAAGCAAGCCGAGGCGTTCGCCCCGGCTTGCACTTTAACTATGAATGAAGTTTTTCATGGCAGAGTTCACGTCTTGCAGCTTGCCAAGTCCCTGCACAGCCAGCATCGGAAGTCCCATCGGGCTGATCAGAAACGCCAGCACAAGGAGGATGATGCCGTTCTTTACGGAGTAGGTAATCAGCACGGCGAAAGCCAGCAGGAAGAGCAGTCCGCTTGCCAGCTTGAACACGAAGCCGGAACAGGACAGCAGCCCCGCGCACAGCCAAACGAACAGGGACAGGATAAGCGACAGCGGCGCAAAGAGAATTCTCAGGATGAACATTTTGCGGCCTCCTTTTCACAAAGTGCGGTCAGCGCGTCACGCTCTTTGGCGAGCTTTGCTTCTTCCTTTTCGGTCAGGTCACGATCTCCACCCGTAATCTCCATCATGCGAAAATTCTCATAGGCATCCAGCAGAGAATCCAACAAATCTTCGGGCGTAGGGCAAAAGTCCACGGTGTTCCAGTCCTGCCGATAGCAGTCAAAGCCCATAACGGTGTAGCCCTTGCTGGTGAGGACAACTTCAAAATCATCATCGCGGGCGAGGTAGTCAGAAAATACCTTCAGCACAATTTCGTTTGTCAGCATGCGTTCCGCAGCTCCTTTCCAAGCGGTCAAATCTCTTTCTGATATTAGATTACTTTGCTCATTAGTGTTTTGCAAGGATGCGGCAAAGTCATACGAATAGTTTTCGCCTTTTGCCCGACATCTAACCATATCACATAATCCTTCTTTAGTACAGCTACCTGAACTAATTTGCTCCAGATGGGAAATATAATGTTGGTACAGTTACAGGGACGGGAGGTGTGATACTTGCAGTTGAATGAAGCCGTCAGCAGGCGTTTGGTCGAGCTGATGCAGGAGCGCGGCATGACGCAGTATCAGCTTTATATGAAAAGCGGCGTACCGAAGTCCACCATCGGCAATCTTGTGAACTGCGCATACCCATCCATGAAGCTGCGGATCATCCACGAGCTTTGTCAGGGATTGGAGATCGACCTGAGCAGTTTTTTTGCCTCGCCGTTATTCGATGAAAATAATCTGGAACCGTAGAAGCTCCGATGCTGTTTTGCGTCGGGGCTTTTGCTTTTGTATAGACAGGGGAGGCGGTTATTCCGCCGCCCCTGCGACTTATTTCAGCGCCGCCAGCGAGGAAACGATTTTCTCTGCCGCCGTCCATATCCGTTCCTGACTTTGCTGAATGTCCTCCAGATCGGTTTCGTAGATGCGGCCTGTTTCGTGGGCGCGGCGGGTGAGTTGGTTGAGGTTGTTGCTGGAATACCGAAGCAGCGACACCAGCTCCCGCAGCTCCGGAAGATCGAGCTTTACCACATATCCGTCAATCGCCATCTTGCGGAGATATGCCGCCATGTTGGTGGTGCCGAACTGCGCCATCTTCGTTTCAATCATTTCCCGCTCCTGCGGTGTAACGCGGAATTTAAGCTGAATGTCCCGTTTGCGCTTTGCCATCGCTCAACGCTCCGGGGATTTGGACTTCGCCGAAATTTTCGGCGAAGTTGTTTCAGGCAGCTTTTTCAGCATATCCCGGACAGAGGTTTTCTGCTGCTCCTGCGCGTAGGCTTTGCGGGTCTGGCTGAGAAACAGATCGACCAAACCGGGATGGCTGCTGACGGCCAGATAGCAGTTGCGGTCAGTACCCCATGCGTCGGGATTGGCGGGGATGGACATGGCGTTTGCCCAAGCCCTGTTGTCGGGAGAATAGCGTCTGTCCCAGTCCGCTTGACAGACGGTGATGGCAAGGATATGAAATGCGCGGTCATAGCCGAACTGCTGCACCACCTGATCGACTGCCGCTGCATCCAGCCGGTTATCCCGGTAGTGGTCGCGGATGGCGGTTTCAATCGCTTCCTTGCAGGCCGTGTTCGCTTGATTGGAAGCGCGGTAGGCCGCAAGCTCGTCATGCTCTCTGGCGTAGGCCGCCGTGTGCTTGTAAACAGGAATATTTTTCATCATCGTGCCTCCATTTCTTTCTTGTGGGGCTTTTCCGGTGCGCCATGAACAGGCGGCGCTTTCAGCCTGTCCAGAACGGAAGGCCGCGTCGATTTTGCAATCGCCTGCTCAGGCTGCGGCTGTCCCTTGCCGTCCAGATTCAGCTCCATATCCAACTCAATCAGCCGCGCAGTTTTCGCGGCCAGCTCCTGCTCCTGCGGGAATGGCTTACCGACCTCAGCCTTTGACGCTGCCTGCTGGTTATAGAGGTTTTCAAGCTGCTCCTGAACGCTGCGCAAACGCTCCGGCATTTTATCCAGCGCGTTCTCGATGCGGACAAGGTTGCCTCTGGCATCCGAACCGAGTTCAACGCGATGGGTCATTTGGCCTTTCAGCGTCAGCGTGTACGTTTTCCACATGGAATCAAAAGCAACGGACATGGTAAAGCCGCGATAGCTGCCGATCTGTACCGGGTCTTTGCCCTTGACCTCCTTGCAGGTATCCAGCAACGTGGCACCGGCGTTTTCCTTATCGGTGAGCCGGTCGCCGCGAATCTCCATGCCGACAAAGCCCTCTGCCGGGAGCGGATGCGCCGCGAGGGTCTGCATATCCGCCTCCAGCCCACGAACAAAGCCCTTGTGTTCCTCTATCTTTTCCGGGAAGTATTTCAGCAGACTGTCCTCCAAGCGGAATTGCTTGCTGTTGTGGTCTGCTTTCATAATTTTGAGCTTGGACACCTCAATGTCCAAATCCATGCGCTCTTTGATGCGGGGATCACCGGCGCATAGCGCTTTGATCTCCGCAAAGGACAGCGCCGTAGCGTCCACGTCCTCACAGGAGCGAACCGGGGATTTTGAGGTCATGATCTGAGAGATGAATTTCTGCTTGTTCTCAACGGTCTGCCAGAGGTAGGCGTCAAATGTCCCCTCGGTTACATAGCGGCATACATGAACGAGCTTGTTCTGATTGCCCTGACGCTCGATGCGGCCTTTTCGCTGCGTGAGATCACGGGGACGCCACGGGCAATCCAAATCGTGAAGTGCGACCAAACGATCCTGCACGTTGGTGCCCGCGCCCATTTTGGCCGTGCTGCCCATCAGGACGCGCACTTGACCGCTGCGTACCTTTGCGAACAGTTCCCGCTTTTTGACCTCCGTATTGGCATCGTGGATGAACGCGATCTGTTCCGGGGGCATACCGGCGTCAATGAGCTTTTGGCGCACATCCTCATAGACCGTGAACGGCGTTTCCGCGCTTTCCTCCAATGAAATCGCGCTCTCCAGCGCATGGATTTCCGGGCTGTCCAGCGTACCGGGGGAAGCCTTTGCCGCCCGCTGCGAGGGCGTGGTCTTTGGCGTAGAAATGTCGCAAAACACAAGCTGTGTCAGTTTTTCCTCCTCGCCGTCACGCCAGTATTGGAGAATGTTCGCCACGCACTGATTGACCTTGGTGGTTTCTTCGTCGGGGAGCATGGGATTGATGATGCGCTGGTCAAGCCCCAGCTTGCGTCCGTCCGAGGTGATTTTGAGCATATTGTCCACATCCGGGCTGACCGCACCGCTGTGTACCTTGGACGCTCGTTCCGAGAGGGCTTTCACCATGTCCTGCTGGATCTGTGTGGGTTTGGTGGCGATGGTGTGATACGCAACCTCCGGCGTGGGTAAGTGGAGCTGATCCGCCGTTTTGATGTCGGCGACCTCTTTGAACAGGTTCATCAATTCGGGCAAGTTGAAAAACTTTGCAAAGCGCGTCCTTGCCCGGTAGCCCGTGCCCTCTGGGGCAAGCTCCAGCGCGGTGGTGGTTTCTCCAAAGCGGCTTGCCCAGCAATCGAAGTGTCCCATACCCATCTCTTGCAGCCGGTCATGCTGCAAATAGCGCTGGATGGTGTAAAGCTCTGTCATGGAGTTGGAAACCGGGGTGCCGGTGGCAAATACCACGCCGCGCCCGCCGGTCAGCTCATCCATGTAGCGGCACTTTGAGAACATATCCGAGGATTTCTGCGCATCGGTGGTGGAAAGCCCTGCCACGTTGCGCATCTTTGTATAGAGGAAAAGATTTTTATAATTGTCCGACTCGTCCACAAACATCCTGTCTACGCCGAGCTGTTCAAAGTAAATCACATCATCCTTGCGGTCGCTGGCTTGCAGCTTTTTCAGCCGCGCCTCCAGCCCCTTTTTCGTGCGCTCCAAGCTCTTGATGGTAAAGCTGTTGCCGCCTGCGAGCTTGGTATCCTGAATGCCATCGGTGATTTCCTCAATCTGCTGATGAAGGAGCCGTTCCTGCCGCTCCGGGCTGATGGGAATACGCTCAAACTGCGAGTGGCCGATGATAACAGCGTCATAGTCGCCGGTGGCGATACGGGCGCAGAATTTCTTGCGGTTGTGGGTTTCAAAGTCCTTCTTGGTAGTGACAAGGATGTTGGCCGAAGGGTAGAGCCGCAGAAACTCAGACGCCCACTGTTCTGTCAGATGGTTTGGCACGACAAAAATGGATTTCTGGCACAGTCCCAACCTCTTGGATTCCATCGCAGAGGCTACCATTTCAAAGGTTTTTCCCGCGCCGACCTCGTGTGCCAGCAGCGTATTCCCGCCGTACAGCACATGGGCGATGGCGTTTTTCTGATGCTCTCGGAGGGTGATTTCCGGATTCATACCGGAGAAAACGATGTGGCTGCCGTCATACTCGCGGGGACGAGTGCTGTTCATTTCCTCGTTGTATTGCCGTACCAGCGTTTCGCGCCGCTCCGGGTCTTTCCAAATCCAGTCCTTGAACGCATCCCGGATAAGCTGCTGCTTCTGCGCGGCAAGGGTGGTTTCCTTGGCGTTGAGGACACGGCGCTCCCGTCCGTCTGCATCCTCAATGGTATCGTAGATACGAATGTCGCGGAGATTCAGCGCATCCTCCAGCAGCCGGTAGGCGCTGGCACGGTCTGTGCCGTAGGTGGTGAATGCCGCCACGTCGTTGTAGCGCACCATGCTCTTGCGGGAAACCTGCCATTCTGCGGTGTACGGGACATAGCTGATCTCGATCTGTCCGCGCAGATAGCGGGGCGTTTCAAAGGTTTCATACATGAATTGCTCGATGTACTTCTTGTCAAGCCATGTCGCACCCAGCCGCACCTCAATCTCGCTGGCTTCAAGGTCTTTCGGCTGTGCGGCAATCAGGGCATCCACATTTCCGGCAAAGAACGGGTCGTGCGCTGCCACGCGCTGCGCGGTGCGGAGCTTCTGCCGGACGTTGCCGGAGAGATATTCGTCCGCCGTCTGCCAGCCCTTCGCCCAATGCTCGCCGCCGTCCTGCAAGTCAAATGGGCCGCTGTTGGGTTCCTTGTAAATGACGCCCTTCAAATCCTCAACGATCTGCGGGATTTTCTCGCTGCCGCCCATGAGGGAGGCCATGAAGTCGAGATCGACGCAGGCTTTTTCTCCGATGCAGACAGCAAGGGCTTCACTGGCGGTATCCACAGAATCTACGCTGCGCTGCTGCTTGATGGTGCGCTTGTGGAACATATCCGCCTTGCGCTCCAGCTTTCCGTCGTCATCCAGCACTTCCAGCGAACACAGGAGGTAGTAAGAGGAATCGTCAGAGAACGCAAGACGGTTCGCACGGTCATTGATTAGGCCATGTTTTGCGGAGAACGCATCATAGAGGCGGTTTAGCTCGGTCTGTGCTTCCTGAATCCGGCTTTCTGCGCTGCACTCGTCCATTTGCAGGGCAATCAGCTCATTCACGCAATCCCGCAGCGCGACCATGCCCTTGACACGCTCGGCGGCGGTGGCGTTCAGCTCCGGTTTGACCATGCGGCTATTTTCCCGGTAGTACACCTCGCCGTCCACCACGGTGTAGGAGTAGTTTTTCACATTGGGGTCTGCGGGGATGGACGTGTCGATCTGTTCGCCCTCGCCCAGCTCTGGCAGTTCCGCCTCCTGATAGGTGCCGCGAATGTTTTTCACGGCATCATGGAGCTGATCTGCAAGTGCCAGCCCTTCAATGGGGACAACGGTAAAATCCTGCTTGCCGTATTGGGTGCTTTCGGAGGTCTGCCTGCCTAAAATCATCTCCGGGTGGTCAACAAAATAGCGGTTGATGGCAAAGCCATCCTCGTTCTGGCCGAGGTGTATCCAATCCGGTTCGATCTCAATGGGACGGTCACGCTTTTGGAGAAAGAGAATGTCCGAAACCACATCCGTACCGGCGTTGGCGCGGAACGCATTGTTGGGCAGACGAATGGCACCCAGCAGCTCCGCCCGCTGCGCGATGTACCTGCGGACTTCGGGCGATTGCTTGTCCATCGTGTAGCGGGAGGTCACAAACGCGATCACGCCGCCCGGACGCACTTGGTCGAGGGTTTTGGCAAAGAAGTAGTCGTGAATGGAAAAACCGAGCTTGTTATAAGCCCGGTCATCTACCTGATATTGTCCGAACGGGACGTTGCCCACGGCGAGGTCGTAAAAGTCTTTTCTGTCCGTTGTTTCAAAGCCCGCGATGGTAATGTCCGCCTTGGGATAAAGTTGCTTGGCAATACGTCCGGTGATGCTGTCCAGCTCCACGCCGTAGAGCTTGCTGCCCTGCATCTGCTCCGGCAGCAGGCCAAAAAAGTTGCCAACGCCCATAGACGGCTCCAGAATATTACCGCTCTGGAAGCCCATATTGCCGACCGCTTCATAGATTGCCTTGATGACGGTGGGGCTGGTGTAGTGGGCGTTCAGCGTGGACGCTCTGGCCGCAGCGTATTCCTCCGGGGAGAGTGTGGCGTACAGCTCTGCAAACTCGTCCGACCAGTTTGGCTTATTCTCGTCGAAGGCATCCGCAAGACCGCCCCAGCCCACATAGCGGGAGAGGATTTCCTGCTGCTCCGGGCTGGCCTGTAAGCCCTCAAACTCCAGCTCTTGCAGGAGGTGGATCGCCGCCATATTTGCCCGAAACTTTGCTTTTGCGCCGCCGACGCCGAGGGCATCATCAGTGATGTGAAAATTCTGCGCGTCGCGGTGGCTTGCCGCCTTGAAGTCAGCGTAAGCGGCCTGCTCCGCAGCGGCAATGCTGGGAAAGCCCTGCCACTCGCCGTCAACGGGAATAGATACCGCAGGACGGTGTGCGGGAGGCTCGTCGATCTCAGCCTGTGAGATGGCATCATCAAAATCAGGCACAAACTCGCCCATTTCCGAGAGTGCCGCGCGCCCTTCCTGCTCCAGAATCAGCCTTTCTTCATCGCTCATGGCGGGCGGTTCAGGCTCGGCGGGTTCCGTAGAGGGCGGGTCATGCTCCGGTTCCGGGATGTGCAGCGTTTGGATTTCTATGTCGTAGGGCAAGTGCGTTTTCTCGGCAGGATAGAACGCGACGGGTTTGGTGACAGGCTGCGGCTGCTCCCGTTCCTGATCTTCAACAAACGAGCGTATAAACGCAATGTGTTCAGCGCGGAAGATGGGAAAGCTCTGCCTGTTTTGAAAAGTCACATCGCGCAGAGATACTTCATCCGTGCCGAAATTTACGCTGTCAATGACAAACTTCCGTCCGTCAATCTCCAGCTCCATGCCAATGGGGATATACTCCTTGGCATCGGCCTCGTTGATAACATCATAGCCGTCGGTTTCATTTGGCTGCGCAAACACGAAGCTGTGTCCATGCTCCAGCAGCCGCTTTGCGGCGCTTGCCCATTGTCCAAAATCATAGCCGGTCACAGCGGTTTCGCCCATACCGGGAATATCGCGTTGCAGCAGGCGGCGATTCAAAGCGCTGGCGGCTCGTTTTGCATCCGCGCCATAAAAAAGCAGCCGTTCTCCGACACGGACACCGATGAGCTTTTCGGGATGCTCTGCACGAAGCGCCTGATATGCCGAAATATTCGGCGCAAGCTCACGACCCTGATCTGCAATTCGTGTGAGGACAGCAGAAACCGGTTCGGTTCTGTGTTCCGGCTCGTGATTGCTCTCGCTGGAGGATGAAACGACGCTGAGATGCGCGACAGTTTCATCTGCGGAATCAACATTATAGAGCTTACCATCAATTTCCACGCGCTGCCCCATAAGGGTTTGAACCGCTTGCGGCGTCTCCGGGGTTGGCTGTTCTGTGTGCTGCGCCGCAATGACGCGCTGCGGCTCCGGTTCAGAAACCTCGAAATATCTGGTGTCGAGGTAGCGTTCAAAGGAATTGCGGTCGATGCTGACCGGCTCCTGTCCGGGTGCGTTCGGTAACGTGTGCCAGACGTGATCTTCATCTACACGCGCGATAGCGCCGACTGCTGCTATGTGGTCTAACTCTATGGATGAAATACGATCTCCAATATGATAAGTATAGCCAAGCGGTGTTGTAAACGCCGGAGGGGATAGCTCAATTCCCATATCCCGTTTGATGCCATCCAAGTAAGCAATGGCGTTATTCTGTTCTGCAAAGCGGAGCGTTTGTTCCCCGTCTCCGCAGAACCGTTCCAACACCTCATCCCAAATGCCGGTAATTCCGCCCTCGCCGGGATGCAGACGAATGGAGTATCGGTCAGGTGAAAATAACCGCAGTCGCTCATTCTCATCATAAAATTTATTCTCGCGGATGAGCTGTGCCAACCGCCGCTGTACCTGCGCCCATGTGAGCGTCACCGGCTCGGCGTTTCCTACATGGATATACATGGGAGTTTTGCTATCTTCCCAGCCATATTTTGCAGCCAGCCATGCGGCGGTGCTGCGTTCTCGCCCATGCGCCTGCATATATAGTGCGACTTCCTGCTTGCCCTTTAGGTTGTCGTGCCAATCCAGAAGCGCGTTGTCAATGTCCTCCTGTGTAATCTGATAGGGAGATGGTGCGACCGTCGCTGCCAGCGTGGGATACAGTTCCTCCAAAAGCTCCTGATGCAGCCGGTTATGGAACGCGGGCATATCAAAGTACAGGCGGACAAGCTGGAGATCATCAGATGCCATGACAATACGACGGATAGCGTCCGCGCCCTCCAGATAAGCGTTCTGGCGGTCTGAATTGCGGCAGGCATTGACAAAAGCCGTATCTTTGGAAAGCGAGTTGCCGACGGTCAGCTTGTACCCGTCAAACAGCTCTCGCACGGTAGGCTGTGGTGGCAGCTCGGCGGCGGGGTTGCGGAACACCCGCGTCCCATCCGCGCCGAACTCCGCTTCATAGGTATTGATGGCCTGTTCTGCCTCGTGGTCGATGGACGGAAGCGTATATGCCGTGTGTTCATGGCCGGAATCGCCAATGCGCGAAATTGTTACATCATGCTTTTCCCGCAGCTTTTCAACGTATTTCTCCAAATCCGTTGCAGGGAAGCCGCACATGGTAACACGGCCTACTCCCTCCAAATTGCGGCGCGTCAGCTCAAGGCTGAGATCATCTGCAACTGCCCGCGCATCCTCGCCATACAGCTCGAAGAAGTCCCCAACCTGATACAGCACAATTTCATCGGGGTGCGCCGCCTTTACGTCGTTATAGTCGTTATAAACCGCGTTCCGCATGGCGTCCTGCGCCATTTCCTTGTCATAGGCTGCCTGCTCATCCGGCGTAAGGTAGCGGTTCAACCGAACCAGCTCCGAGATGCGCGAAGCGACCTTGTTCCAATTCATCTGAATGTCTGCACAGCCGTTCTTTTTCAGCACAATGCCTTTGCTGCCGTGATCTTCATAGCTGCCGCTTTCTCTGGATACAGCATGGGTGCGTCCTCCGATGCCGTATTCCTTTTTCAGAAAATCAGCGCTCTCTTTTGTCGTGTGCGGAGTCTGGAAAAACTCATGGATGCGGGTCTTTCCACCCTCAAAGCCGCTTCCATTTGCAAGAGAAGCCGCAATTTCATCTTCAGTGATAAACCGGCCCGTCTTCGGAACAGCCGCCATATCGGAGTGATATTCTTTGCGCGGCAATGACAGATCTTCCATACGTGTAAGAAGCGCCTGCGGACGGTGGAAATGGAACCGCAGAAGCTCCCGGTTCTCACGGTATGCGTCAAGAAATACTCTGTGTTCTGCCAGAAGCCTTTCCCGAAACTCCGGATTCAGCAGATCATCCGTCAGGCGCTCCGTTTCCTCTGGAAAGCTGGTGCTATGGATATTGCCCAAGCAGGACAGATACCCCAGCGATTTTGCTTCATCCGAGAAATCGTGATAAAGATTCCAGACATCCACAGCAATACCCAGCCGCTCATAGCGCGGGGCTTCTGTGACTTCAAGATTGGTGGCAAATGTGCCGCCGTCCAGAAGTTCCTCAATACGCTCCGCCGCATCTGCCCAGCCTATCACTTGTGCAGAGCGAAGATAGCGAGAGGTATCTCCGGTTGCAATATGGATACCATCGTCCCCGTACCATGCGGAAAACCTGCCGTTATCCGTAATCAGGCCGTTGCCGCCGTGGTAAAGAGCTTTCAGAAATGCCGCGCGATCCTCTAAAGGTTTTTGCTTGGAGAATTCCGCAGCAATTTTCATCCGCGCTGCATCCGCATTACCGCCCGCGCGCAGGATGTGGTCAATATCATTCTGAGAAATGAACATAGAAAAAGCGGAGGGTGTTACACTCTCCGCTTCTGCGATGGATTGAATTTGTTCTGCCTCTGAGGGGAAGAAGGACATCTGCGCCCCAGCAGGGGCATCGAACATGGTTAGCTGAACACCAACTCCGTGAGGATCGTTTCCTCGGCCTGCGCTTTCAGCGTGTTCATCAGCCCTACCCACTTCATCGGGTCGCTGGCTTTCAGCGCTTCCGTCACGCCTGCCGACTTCATCAGCTCCGGCATCATCTGTTCCAGCCGGTTGTTCGCTGCCTCGTCGATCTCCCGCAGATGGGGGTACAGCTTCTCGGACAGCAGCAGGCTGTTCCACAGCACCGGACGATGCTCCTTCAGGTAATCCTTCCGCATCCTGCCGTACTTGCCCAGCGGGGCTTGCGGCTGCTCGGTCAGGCTCAGATCGGGAATCAGATAATCCCCGCTGCGGGTGTAGGTCAGTTCGCTCATGGCTTTCGCTCCTTTCCGCGATTTTCTCGCGCTCGTAATTCTTGATGGTGACTTCGATCTGCCGTAGCACCAGCTCGCTGGACTGGCTGATGGCCGTTCCAAGGGCGGCGACGGTCTGCGGGGTGTTGAAATCAAAGACGTTCAGAAAATCCTCATGCTCGAAGTAATCTCCCGGCTGCATCCCGCAGCGGGACAGCAGCGTATAGGTGGTGCTGACAACAGCGGCGTTCCGAAAAGCGGCTCCGATGTTGAACTCATCATAGTCCTCCAAAAAGGAACCGTCAACGATGCCGACAATATCGCGCCGATTGTCGTGCCAGTATTCATCTACAAGCTGCGCCGCCACACGCTCCATCTGATCGGCAAGTCCGTTTTCACCGGAAACGTCAAAGCGCTGTTCCAGCGCCGCAGATACCACCTCACGATGCTCCTGCCGGTATTCCCAAAGATAAGGGCGGCGAGAGTTCTCGCCGCCGCTGGTATCGGAAACATCGAATACATATCGGAGTTTGGGTTGGTCGCTGCTGGTATCCACAAGGGCGATGCCCTTGCTGCCTCGCCGCACATAGCGGCGCATCTGCTTATTCCAAAGGTCGTATTCCGCGCAGGCCGTGGCTTCCGGGCGCTGGGCGAAGATCATGAGCTGCTCGTTGTAGGGGTACTTATACAGCCTTGCGGCGGTGGTCAGAAATGCCGTCCACTTCTGGTAGCTTCCCGTGATCTGCTCCGCCGTGCGGTCTGCCATCTGCGCATAGAGCTGTACTTTACTCGGCATCCATATCCTCCTTTTCAAAATCGGGGAACAGGTCGAGCGCGTCATATTCCGCGTCGCTCATCCTGCGCAGCTTTGCGATGGCGCTGTCCGTCAGCTCCCGCAGCTCCGTTTCATCCGCAGCGAGGTAGCCGCGCATTTCCTCCAGCGCTGCGATCAAGCCCGTGCGGGTGCCGGTGTTGTAGAGGCTCATAAGCTGGCGTTCTTCAAAGGTGATGTTCATATCAAAGCTCCTTTTCCGCGCTCTTTTTGGGCGCTGTTTTGTGTGGACGTTCTTGGGCCGGTTGGCTTTTGAGCTGCTCCAGCACGGAGGGCTTGCGTTCACCGGCATCCCGTTCCCGGTGGGCAGCCGCCGCCAAATCCATCAGGGAGATGGACATACCGGCCTTGACCTGTGCCTCAAGATTGGCAACGGTGGGCTGTTTGGAGCCGTTATTGATAATGCCGTCGATCATGCCGTAATCGTCCTCCATCGACATTTCGGCGGCTTTCAGGTAATTCTCCGGCTTCTGAAAAGCGGGCAGCTCCTGAAATCCCATGCTGTCACAGTAGTGATAGGATACCTTGCCGTTCTGTTTCAGCGCAACGATGTCGCTGACGGAGAGGCTGTGTCCCACAAAATCGCCGGGGCGCTCGTCGTTGAAAATGTAGTAGAAGTTTTCAAGGATTCTGCCGGTATCATCGTCCGGGTACACCTCACGGGTATAAATGGCTTCATAGTTGGCCGGGTCAGGCGGTGCGGCCAGACTGCCGAGGCTGGCAAAACGCAGCTCGACCGGCGCGTCCCGGCGCAGTTGATAGATCGCCATAGAATCGGTGGGGCTGTTCAAAAAGCGCTGTTCCACATCACGGGGCGGGATATGGCCTTTGACCGCATCCCAATCCGGTTGTGTGATCCCGAACATTCCGTCATGCTTGATGATGTCCTCGGCCTCAAAAACCATTTCTTCGGCGTTGTCGGGATGGAGCATATAAACCGTGATGTCATGCTCCAGCAGCTCCAGCGCCCGGTCTTTGGAAAGCGGGAGCATATCGCCGTCCAGATACCCATAGCTGCGCATATCGTCCACCGTCAGCGTGGGGTCGGGCATCGGGGTGGCCTGTTCCAGCTCTGGCGAAGTTGGAAGTGTGCCTGCGGCACGAGAACCGGCCTCCTCGTGAACAACCTGATTGTCGTCCGATGACAATTCGAGTGAGTACAAAATCCCTGCAAACTTGTTTGACAAAACTTCAAACGGCACGGTCTTATCATAGCCATGTGTTTCGCAGATACGAATCGCAGCCGCCAAAAGAAAGTTTACATCATCGTCATGTACTGTTCCGCTTTCCAGAAGGTGTAGAGTGTCCTTGTCGTAAAGTTCATAGGCATATTTTGCACCATCTTCTGTTATGCGAAGATGCTTGCTCCCACCATCAACCGCATACCAACGCTCATTAGCGTCGAGTTCCTTTAAGGAAGTGTGACTTTTCTGAAATGCCTCAACTTCCAACAGCAGCTCATTCGCTCTGTGCGCGTATTCATCGCTCTGCTCAAGTGTTTCGGACAGGAAGCCTTTTATCTCATCTGCTCCTGTCAACAGATCTTCGTAGAAATGCTGGAGGCAATCTTCCTGACTTGCAAATTCGCTGAGAAAGGCAAGGCCATTCGCATCGAGATACAGCTCTGAAATGCTTTTTGCCAAGTCAGCCGCAGACATATTGCTGTTCTCTTTTAATTGGCTTTCCGCTTGCTCGGATTTCTCCACAGAAATGCCGCGCTCCCTGCAAATCTCCGCAAAATGCCGGTCAATGTCCGTAATCAGCTCGGAAGCCGTCTTGTTGATGGTTTCCAGACTGGCGCGAAGCTCTTTCAGCTCCTTGCCCTTTGACCATGTGGCGATATAGCCGAAGCTGTTTTCTCCCGTTTCAATGCCGTAATACTGGCAGACCGCATAGGAGATGCTTTCGGCCTCGACCTCCTCGGTGTTGCGACTCTTTTCTCCGGGGACAAGGATCGTCTCACCATCGTCCGCAAGCTCTGTCATGTGTTCATAGTCGTGGAGCTTGGCGTGAGCAATCTCATGGACGGCGGCGCATACCGTCTGCACCTCACTCATACCGGCGCGGATGGTGATGCTCTGCGCCTTAATGCTGAAAAAACCGTCCGTATCCCGCGCAACGGGCTTTATCTCCATCGGAACGGGAGAAGCACGGCGCAGCGCCTCCATGAAAACCTCATACTGCTGCACATTGCCGCTCAGATCGGCGGCAAGCTGGGGCAAGGGCTTTCCCGCAGTCTGTGACACATCAAAGACGGACACCACCTTGAACATAGGGATACGGATTTCCTTTTCCTCAATGATGGCCTTGCCGTCCGCATCCAGCACCGGCACATTGGTTTCCGGGTCGGTCTTGATTTCCTCGACCTTTTTCTTATAGGGAGTAGGAGCGATGATGCGGATACCCTTTTCACCTTTCAGGACGTTCCTGCCGAACTGATCGCGCCACTTGTTGAAGCCCGCCACATGGGTGGCGTCGGGGCGCTGCATATAGATGAGCATGGTATTATTGACCGAGTAGCGGTGAAAGCGGCTCATGGTGGCAAGGTACTTCCGGTACTTATCGCTCTCGAACAGCTCCTTGATGCCATTTTCGATGCTGTCAACGATCTCCCGCATCCGGTCTTTGCTGGTTTGTTTTTCAGCCATGATGATCTCCTTTCAGAAAAAATAGCGCCCCTGCGCAGAAGAAAACACATCCTGCACAGGGGCGATTCTCCGCAGATAGACGTTGTTTTTGAGCTTGCGGATAGAATGACGCAGCCACTTGCAATCCGGCATGAAAAAAGCCTTGCAGCACGGGGCTTTCCCAGTCTCTATTTGCGGAGGTTCCAGTATTGTTCACGCTTGCGTTTGGCGTCCTGCTTTCTCCGCTCCCGCTTGGCACAGGTGGGGCAATATTTGGCGCGGTTGGAGGAAGAATAGACCGGCTTGCCGCAGACGGCGCAGCGTTTTTCCGGTCTTTCCCGCATTACGTCGGCCAGCAGCTCATGGTCGGCGGGAAGCACCGCGTTTCGGAACCAGTTGCACAGCAGCGAGTAGGAAATGCCCTGTACGCAAACACAAGGCTCTCCATCATCCAGCGCGAGGCAGTTGCCGTGATCGTAATTACAGCAGAGCTTCCGAATGAGCTTTTTGGAGCGGCGGAGCTGCTTGTAATCCATACGCGGCGCATCAGCCATTGTCGAACACCATCTTATAGCCCGTGCGCTGTCCATCGTCCTCCAAAAGAACGCTGGCATCATAGGTTTTCCCGGTCTTTTCGGAGTAGCAGCCTTTCAGCGGGGCGCGGCCATTTTTCAAAAGCGCAGCGGCAAGGGATTTTGTCAGCACCTTTTTCTTGGCGGTGAAAAAGCGGCTGTTTTTCCAGAGAACAAAGGAACAGGCATGGTTCTCGCAGAAAAAGCCTTTCGGTGATTCCGTCACCTCGGCTCCGCAGCGGGGACACCTGCCGACTACCTCACGCCCGGAGGGGAACAGGACTTCCGTGCCGGGGATGGGTTTGTAGGTCTGCACCAGCTCATGTAGCATGGCGGCAATCCCATCCATGAAGCTGTCCGGGGCGATTTCGCCGCGCTCGATCTCTTTCAGGCGGTGTTCCCATTCAGCGGTGAGCTGCGGAGACTGGAGCTGTTCGGGCAGAACGGTGATAAGCGCCGTGCCAGTGGAGGTGGGCAGCAGATTTGTAATCTTTTTGGACTTCCTGCGCTCCACAAAACCGGAGGACACCAGCTTTTCAATGATACCGGATCGGGTCGCCGGAGTTCCGATGCCCTTGCGCTCGGCATCATCTGGCATATCCTCCTTGCCCGCGTTTTCCATCGCGGCCAGCAGCGTATCCTCGGTGAAATGCTTGGGCGGCGTGGTTTTTCCGGTCTTGACCGATGCGGCAGATACGGAAAGCGTCTGATTCTCCGTCACCACCGGCAGCGCGGGCGCTGCCTCTGCCTGCTCCTGCTCATAGCGCTTCCAGCCGGGAGCAAGAACGGTTTTGCCCTTGGCGGTGAAGCTCTGACCGGCACATTCCACCGTAATGACCGTTTCTGCATAGCGGTGGGGTTCATCCACGGCACGAAGCAAGCCCCTTGCCGCCAGCTTCAGCACCTCGCGTTCGCCCAGCGGCAGAGAGGCCATATCTACCTTTTCCGCGCTGATGGTGGGAACAATGGCGTGGTGATCGGTGACTTTTTTGCTGCTGCACACCTGCTTGGCGCAGATGGTCGGCGGCTTCTCCATGCCGCAGACAGCGGCAGCGGCGGCGACAAGGCCGGGGACGCTGCCCTCCATATCGTCGGTCAGAAAGCGGCTGTCGGTGCGCGGGTAGGTACAGAGCTTCTTTTCATAGAGTGCTTGGAGATAATCGAGGGTCTGCTGTGAGGTGTAGCCGAGAATGCGGTTGGCGTCGCGCTGGAGGGAGGTCAAATCGTAGAGCGCGGGCGCTTTCTCGGACTTTTCCTTGCGCTCCACGCTTTTGACGGTTACTGTCTTGCCCTTGCAGGCGTTGGCGATGGCGTCGGCGTCCTTCCTGTCCTTCATTCGGCCTGTCGTGGCGGGAAAGCCGCAATCAAGCTGGACGGTGTAGAACGGTTCTGCCACAAATGCGGAGATCTCCGCCTCGCGCTGTACCAGCAGCGCCAGCGTGGGCGACATGACGCGCCCAATGTTCAATGTGCGGCCATAAGTCAGGGAGAAATACCGCGTGGCGTTGATACCAACCAGCCAATCAGCCTTGGCGCGGCACAGGGCGGATTGATGCAGGCCGTCATAGTCGCGCCCAGACCTAAGCTGCTGGAAGCCGCTGCGGATGGCATCATCCTCCATTGAAGAAATCCAAAGCCGCAGAATAGGCTTGGAGCATCCCGCAAGGCAGTAAACCGTGCGGAAGATCAGCTCACCCTCGCGCCCAGCGTCGCAGGCGTTGACCACCTCTGCCACATCCTCCCGGCGCATCAGCTCCCGCAGAATGTCAAACTGCTTCTGCTTTTCAGAGCGGACGATGAAGCGGAACGAGGTAGGAATGATGGGCAGCGCCGCCAGCGTCCATTTGGCATCATCGGCATTGTAAACGGCGGCGTCGGCCAGCTCTGCCAGATGCCCAAAGCACCACGACACGATATACCCGCTGCCCTCCAGATACCCGTCATGCCGTGATTTTGTCCCCAGCACGGCGGCGATGCTCTGCGCTACGGAGGGTTTTTCGGCGATCACAAAGCGCATGGTGCAGCCTCCATTCTCTTTACGTCACGGTAGCAGGGGCGAACGCAGCTCTGTCCGAAGCGCTTGCAGCCGTAGCAGAAGTGTTCCTTGGCAGCGTCGGGAGGGCTGTCCTCCCGCGCTGCTTTCGGCTTCTGCATCATCAGGCGTTCCAGCGGATTATTGGTGAAATATCTCATGCGTTCGTATCCTCCGTAGTATCCTGTTCCGGTTCGTCCTCATACGGCTCAAACTCGTATTCGTCCTCGCCGTAGTCATAATCGTCCAGATCGGCGCTGCCCTTGGTCTGCGGCTTGGCCTTTTTCTGCTTGAAAATGTAGAACGCGGCACCACCGCCCAGCGCGACGATCAGCAGAACAACAAGGATGCCGCCCACGCCGCTCTTTTTCTCCGGTTCCTCGGCGGCGGGTTCTGTCGGCTTAGCGGGGACTTCGGGCTTTGCCTCCTTGCCCACGCACTCGGTCATGTTGACCGCGCAGATGGGGCAGGATGTATTGACCGCACCGGCCACGCATTTGGTGGTGCAGGAGCAAGTGGCGAGCGTTTCTTCCTCGCCGGTCAGTGCCATCAGGTCAGCCTCATCCACCTGATTCAAGAAGTGGACGGTTTCTTCGCCCTCATCGTCACGGTCAATAATCAGGTAAAATGTATTGCCGTTCTTGCTTTCCAGCGTAATGAACTGTTTTCCAGCCTTGGTACTGGTGCCAATATCGTCGATCAGTGTCAGATTGCCGTCCGGTGTCAGCGCGTCGCTGCCGCCCGTCATGCTGCCGACAAGGAGCTGCCAGAGGTCGGCCAGCTCTTTTTCATCAAACGGAAGCGTAATGCCGCCGATGCTCACGGTACTGTCGGCGGCGTCGGTGACGGTCAGATAGCTGCCGTACACATAGCCCACACGGGCAGGCAGCAGGATTTTTACCCAATCGCCGTCCCTGCCAATCACATCGACCACCGTGCCGTTGGGGAGCTGCGTAAACGCGGTGTTATCCAGTCCTGCGCCGGTGCGGACATTCAAGTTGCCGCCGTTGGTCGTGACCGTGCCGATCTGTTTTGTTTCCTGCGTGTCTGCGGCGCTGCTTTCGGCGGTGGGCAGCGCATCATCGGGATAATCGCCGCCGCTGGCAAAGGCGGAAACAGGGAGAATCCCGATACACAGGAGCATCAGCAGCAGGCTGATAAAAATGCGCGGTACTTTCTTAGTCATGGTTCAACGCCTCCTTTTCCGAAGTGGCCGGTGCAGGCGCGGCCTGCATACGGCGGAACAGCTCAGCAAACTGTTCCATCGTCATGCCGTTCTCACGCACCATGCCGATGATGTCGGTGTCCTCCAGCTCACGAATCTGCTTTTCCAGCTCGCGGTTGCGGCCTTGCAGATCGGAGATTTTGCCTTTGTTCTTCTCCAGCTCCCCACGGAGCTTCATAATTTTCGGGTTCATATCGTTCACTCTCCTTTACGGCAAGCGCCCATAGCGGTAGAAATGGGACTGCCAATAGTTTGAATTTAAGTTTGCATAAGAGATCGGATCTCCGCAGTGGATCATCATATTGTTGCCGACGTAGATACCCACATGGCTGACACCGGGGGTATCGTAGGTTCCGGTGAAAAACACCAGATCGCCCGGTTTGACGTTGGCAGAGGATACGGGCGTACAGATATTGCAAAGCCCCTGCGCGCCCAGTCTGCCCACATCCCAACCGGAATGATTGATGACCCAACTGACGAAGCCCGAACAGTCAAACGAGGTGGAGGGACTGCTGCCGCCCCAAACATAGGGGTAGCCGAGATACTTTTCCGCTTCCTTGATGATGGCGGCAAATACCTCATCGTCCAGCGCCTCCGGGGGAATGTCGTAGTCGGTATAGCTGCCCTCCACATACTTGCCGATGTAGCCTGAACCGGGGAACAGGTCGGGACGGTTGCCGAGGGTGGCCATATAGGTGGCGTACATTCCGAGCTGTTCTTCGCTCATAATGTAAACGGGAACATGGGAGAGATTGAAGTTTTCCAGCGTGACCGTGCAGATGTAGTAGTCATACGGCACCTGATAGGTGTCCGTATGGGTGTTGCCGTCCGCGTCCGTCCATGTGTCGGTTTCTGTGCGGTAGCGGGTTTCCACCACCACATCCTCGGTCAAAATGTACTGGCGGTCAAAGAGCATCTGGAGCGTACCCTGCACCTCATCCAGCGTCCATTCCCCTTGATGCAGCGCCGTAATCATGGAAATGAGTACATAGGGGTCATGCTCGATGGTGTCCAGATCAAAGTGGTACTCATCGTAGTCATGGGTGCTTTCGTAGGTGTCGAGGTAGCGCTGAAGCTCTGCCTCCATTTCGCAATACTGCGCTTCCGCACCCAGCATATCGGCGTCCTGCGATGGATAGGTACTGGCCGCGATCCCGGAGCCGACGCCATCCATTATCACCGAGCAGGAGGACAGGCCGTTGAGCAGAAACGCCAGCATCAGCAGAATTGCGGCGGCAATGGCAAAGCCGCGCCGGTGTTCCCACACATATTTACCCGCTTTCTCAGCCTTTTCAGCGGCCTTTTTCGCGGCCTTGGCGGTATTCTCTGCCGCCTTTGCCGTAGTCTGCGCCGCCTGATTGTGCTTGGCAGCGGCATACTGCTTCTTAATTGCCTGCTTCTGCTGCCATTTGGAAACGGGATTGCTGGTGGGGCTGTCGATCTCTGCTTTCTTCTGGAGCGCGTCAAGATTGGCTCGTTCCAGCTTTTTCTCTGCACGGATGGCAGCACGATAAGGCTTGAGCTGATGGGCGCGGTGGGCAGACTGCACCAGCCGCCCGCCGCTCTCCACGGCTTGCTCTACCTTGTGCGCAGCCTCCACGCCCACATTATCGTCCTCGCTCTGCCGCACCTCCCGGTGAACCTGAGAGAGAACAAAGTTGGCGGGGGCATCCTGTACGGCATGGGTCAGCTTTGAGGGCGGCTTTTTCTTATCCACTTCCTCAAAACAGAGCTGCGTTTTGACCTTGCCGGTGGCCGGATCAAAGCCGCGTTCCTTTTTGACCACGGTTTTCTTGGGGATTTTCGCCTGCGCCTTATCCGCCTTGGCCTCCGCTTTTTTCACCCGCTTGATGGGCTTTTCCAGCTTCGGCTCGGCAAGATCGGCGTCGGAAAACTGCAAACGCGGTTCTCTTTTCATGCCGACGCCACCTCTTGCGGCTTGGTGGTCATGACACGGTACAGCTCGGTGTCCTTGGGGAAGTGGTCAATGAAGGGCAGGATCGTGTTGCCGTAGAACAGCAGCCCCTCGCCCTCGCCGGAGTGGGTCACATAAGAAAGCTGATGCGGCGAAATGTTGAGTTGCTTCGCCAGAATCTGCCGGTCGCCAGCGGCCTGATTGAGCATATAGATGAAATCGCTGTTCTCAAAGATGTTCTCAACCTCGCGGCTGGACAACAGGTCTTTGACGTTTTGCGTGATCCCGGTGGGGATGCCGCCCCATTTGCGGTAGCGCTTCCAAATCTCGACACTGTACGAGGCCGTCTGTTCTTCCTTTAAGAGAAGATGGAACTCGTCAAGATAGTAGCGGGTCGTTTTATGGGCGGCGCGGTTGATGGTCACACGGTTCCAGACCTGATCCTGCACCACCAGCATCCCGATTTTCTTGAGCTGCTTGCCCAGCTCCTTGATGTCATAGCAGACGATGCGGCTGTTCACATCCACGTTCGTGTGATGGTTGAACACATTCAGAGAGCCGGTGACGTAGATTTCCAAAGCAGTGGCGATGTACTGCGCTTCCTTTTCATCCTGCGCACGGAGGGCGTTATACAAGTCCTCCAGCAGCGGCATATTCTCCGGCTTCGGGTCGTTGAGGTAGTCCCGGTAGACGATGCGAACGCAGCGGTCGATGATGGTCTTTTCCACAGGGGCAAGCCCATCCTTGCCGCCGACGATCAACTCGCACAGCGACAGAATGAAGTCGGATTTCAGGCTCAGCGGGTTATCATCGTCGCTGTAATCCAGATTCAAGTCCATCGGATTGATGTAGCAGGGCGAACCGTCGTAGCCCTTGCCGGTGGGCGACAGCTTAATGACCTGACCGTGCAGACGCTCCACCAGCGGTGTATAGTCGACTAGGTCGGGGCGATTACTCGCCCCTTCCCGTCTAAGAACCGTACGTGAGCGTTTCCACTCATACGGCTCAAGCATTTCATCACGCTTTCGCGCGGCGCTCAAAGTAGAGTTGGTTACAGTATTTGTGGACATAGGCCATATTGCGCACCTCCTCTTTGCCGCCTTTGGATTTCGGGACCTTGAAAAAGATTTCTCTTTCGTCCTGAATGTCCATCGGAAGCCCACAATGATGGCAACATCCGTTTTGATTCTTCCAAATCTGTTTGAACCTGCCGGTAAAACGCTTCATGCCGCGGCTGAATTGCCTGGCATGAAAATATTCCGGCTCCAGGTAGGGATTGGCGTCCATTCGTACTTTTGTATGTCGGATAATAGGAATGTGATCCACCCGCAGAAGTTCTTTGTCCTCCGTGGAGAATACCCAGTTTCGGTTTCCTCTGCGGTGCCAGTAGTTTGTGGATACCCACCATTTCCCCTTGTGGGGGTGACGGCGTTTGGCCCACCTCCACAGCAGTTCATAGAGAACATAGTCGATGTGCGTAAACGCCTCACTGGCACAGACCGATCGATGATAGTTCGTCCAGCCCCGGATTTGTTGGTTCAGCTTTTCAATCAGAAGGTTCTGTTTCCAAGCCTTACCGCGTCCAAGGATGGTTTCAGACAAGCTGGCCGTGAATGCTTTCAAAGACTTTTTTGACGGCTTCACAATGAGCTTTCCGTTAAATTTCCGGAAAGTCCAGCCCAGCATATCAAATCCGTCATCAATGTGGGTGATGAGCGTTTTCTCCTCAGACAGTTCCAGACCTCTGGTTTTCAGGAAATCACGAATCAGTTCTTTGGCCTCTTCGGCAATTTCCTTTGTGGCCGCCGTTACGATAAAATCATCGGCATACCGCACCAGATTTACCTTGTGGGCGTTGCGGAACCGATTGTCCACTTTGCCCAGCCGGTTGGTATGGAACCGGTCGGAGAGCAGCTTTTGCATCCCATCCAGCGCCATATTCGCCAGAATCGGAGAGATAATGCCGCCTTGGGGCGTACCCGCCTCTGTGGGAAACAGCTCACCCTGAAATACAAAGCCGGCTTTCAGGAATTGCTTCAAAATTGACTTGTCCATGGGGATGTTGTCAATCAGCCACTGATGGCTGATATGGTCGAAGCAACCCTTGATGTCACCTTCCAGTACCCACTGTGGACTGACGTTTCTGCGGCTCATGTCCGCAAAAATATATTCACAGGCATCCTGACAGCACCGTCCCTTTCTGAATCCGAAAGAGCGGGGATCTGCCGCCGTTTCTGCCACGGGGTCCAGTGCCAGCGCATAGAGCGCCTGCATGGCCCGGTCATACATCGTGGGAATCCCAAGAGGGCGTTTCGCCTTTTTGTTCTTCTTGTCGATGTATACCCGGCGGAGGGGACTGGCTTTGTAGTTCTTATCCGTCAGGGACAACACCGCCCACATCTTTTGCGCAGGTGTGCTCCACCGTTGTTTGTCGATACCGGGTGTGTTTTTCCCTTTGTTGGTGGTTACTTTTTGGACCGCCAGCAGTTTTGCGTAGTACGAATGCGTAAGCAGATATTGCAGTCGTTTTACTGTGTTCCATTTCTTTTCTTTGGTCGCCTTAGCAATCCGGGCTTGCAGCCTATTAACCTCGGCCTCGGCTTTTTTCCAATCTACATGATTCCACTGGAATGCCAGCTTTGCCGCGTTCGGCAATCTCTCAGAGCGTTTCCGCTTCGTCGTTGAACAATTACCGTTCATAGGTTTACCTCCTTTTCTTGCTATGAAATACCGTGGGATAAGTCAGCACCCGTTCAGGTCAGGGCAGAGCCCCTATGCTCCACCATTACAGCAGAGCCGTTCGCTTTTTATCCCGTTCCTCTACCCTCTGTGTCATTTCTTCCCCTTACGGGGTCGATACCTCTCATTGAATTAGAGGAACACATAGGGTTTACCACGTTCCGCGTATTGAATAATTGTGCGTGCTTTAGGAGCCATCTTTGAGCCGGGAGGAATGATGTCCATTTGCCGGGGGATTGCGAAAGTTCCCACGGCCACCTCCGCACCTTTTGGTGTAGGCGTGTCAGCCTGATTTCGCCTATTCCCTGTAACGACCCTTGCGATGATTCACGTTACGTTCTCCATGGCACACTTATCCTGGCAGTACGGCTACGTTAGGCTCGCAGCTTTCCCACGTTGTCCCACAGGCTTCCCACCCCGCCGTTACCAGCGACGCAGGCTGTGGTAGGATTACCCCAAATGGATAGGGCAGCTTGTTCAGCAATTCAATTACGCGACTTCGTGTCGCACTTCGCCCTCCGGGTCACAGATGATGATGTCATCCTTGGGGCAGATAAGAAACGCATTGGTGATCTCGCGTTTTGCCGAAAACGACTTACCGCTGCCGGGAGTGCCTAAAATCAGGCCGTTGGGATTTTTCAGCAGCTTCCGGTCTACCATGATAAGGTTGTTGGAAAGAGCGTTGATGCCGTAGTACAGCGCCTCCGAACCGTTCTGAAATAGCTCCTGCGTGGTGAAGGGGACGAAGATCGCTACGCTGGAGGTGGTTAAGCCCCGCTGAATCTCGATCTGATTCAGCCCCAGAGGGAGACTGCTCATCAGTCCTTCCTCCTGCTGAAAGTCCAGCCGGGTCAGCGCACAGTTATATTTCTGCGCGATACTGGAGGTCTGGAAGATGTTGTTGTCAAGCTGCCGGGGTGTGTCCGCCGTGTTGAGAATGAGGAAGGTCAGCAGGAACATTCGCTCATTGCGGGACTGCAAATCCTGCAACAGCTTTTTGGCCTCCGCGCCGTAGGTGGCGAGGTCGGACGGGATAATGTCCATATCGTACCCGGCGCGGACAGCTTTTTTCTGTTCCTCGATTTTGGACTTGTCGAGATCGGTGATCTTGCGCTTGACGGTCTTGATGGCGTTGACCTGATCCACAGACTGCACATGGAGATTGACGAGGACGCTGCTTTCCATATCCAGAAAGTCCGCCAGCATCCGGTCATTCAGCTCCGGTGCCAGAATCTGCACGAAGCTGATCGCACCCAGCTTTTTGCCCATGCGGAACATCCTGCCGGTCTTGAACTCAAAGGAGCTGGGCGCGATAAAGTCCTTGGTGGACAGCCCGGATGGAGCCAGCCAGTCCCACGAAAAGCGGAACGGCTCCTGCTCGTCCATCCGCAGAATGTCGTGCATGACGTGCAGGCGCTCGAAGCCGTTCAGCGGCGCAGCCACAACGCCCAGCCGCTTGAAGTTGTTCAGGAGGTCGGTTTCGATGCGCTCCAAACGGGGCTTTGCCGCGCGGAGGTTGTCGGCCTCAACGCCGAACGTGAGATACTTGGTCTTAATGAGGCCGTTGTTGCCGCGGGCAAGCTGATTTTGCAGCATACCGGCGTACTCGGCGCGGATGCTGTCAAACTCGTCCCCGCAGGGCGGAATGGAAATGCTCCGTGCAAAGGTTTCCTGCGAAGCCGAGAGGTTCACAAAGGAAAGCTGGAATTGCACGGAGCTGTCAAAGTAGTTCAGGAAATCGCACCACGCCTCAAAGATGGCGGTCTTGTCCTCATTCTGCGAGAGCTGGTAGTTGATGTCCTGATACTGGATCGTTTTGGTGTAGCGCGTGTCGGTCACACGACAGATGCCGTCCGGCCACATACGCTGATACGGGATGCTGTCCTGCGCCGATTTTTCTTTCTTATCCGTTCGGTTCGCTCTTGCGATGGCGGCTTCGATCTGTTTTCGTTCGGTGCGGGTCAGCTTTTTCTTTTCGGACAATTTGATACACCTCCCGGTCTAACTGGTTTTGCCGCTCCAGAACGGCATAAAAATTGTTGGTCTTATACGGGCGCTGCTTCGGTCTCTGGAAGCACACACGGTAGATGTTGCGGATGACGACCTCCAGCGGCTGACCGTTCTTTTCATACATAGCGAACAGCATAGCCGGGATCATCACCACCATCATCACCATTGCGGCGGGGCTGGTGCCGATGCTGCCCTTGAGCAAGAAGAAAAGCGGTACGCCGATGAGCGCGCCGCTTCCGAAGCAAATGAGCTGTCGTTTCGTGAGGTTGAACAGCACCTTGGTTTTTACTTTGGTTAAGTCCTTTGGGACGTTGACATAGGCCATAGAAATCCCCCTTTATAAGAGCTTTTCATATCGAAGTTTCATCTGCGCCGGGCACAAAGCGGAGGCGGGCTTACGGCTGCCTGTCCAGCATTTGCCGCCTGCCAAGCCTGCGCAGTTCCAACCAGCGGCGCGGAGACTGCTGCCGCTCTCGCTATCCAGCGTATAGGTGATGATCTTGCGGTATCCCATTGCCTTTGCCGCCCGCGCAGATGCGGCATAGAGAATACTGCAAGCGTTTCTCTCGCCGGTGGTACAAAGACGATTGACTTCCAATGTCCAGCCATCATCCAGATACCGGCTTACCGGACGGCCTACGATTGCAACGCCAACAAGCTCTCCATCCTTGGCACAGCCGATGGAAAACTTATGCCCAGCAGTTGCCTTGTGGTGCCGGTGATGCGCATTAACAAAAGCGTTCGCTGTTGCAAGGGTAACGGGCGTGAGCGTCAGCATAGTATCACCCCCGTTAATGTGCATTGAACACAGACTTGGCAAGGCTGCTGGTTTTGAACAGGCAGAAGCACAGCAGCACCGTGTAGCCCATGCAAGTCCAGATGGCGTAGATGATGTCATCCACAAGTGCGATGTTCTGCACCAGAACCGCGTAAATGGCAACGCAGACGATAATCAAAAACGCTTGGAAGCCCAGCGCCAGCAGAGAACGGATGTAGTTCTGTCCCATGCCGCCCCATTCCTTGCCCATCATGGTCGCCATCGGAATGGGGGCAACAGAGGTGACGAGATATATTTCAATCATTCTTCCGAATGTGATAATGAAAATGCAGATGGTCAGCGCCCACATGGTAATGCCTACGAACAGTGATTGGAACCACAGGCCGAACAGCGGCCCCAGTTCCATTTCCATCAGCCGATCCTCAATGCCCACCATGACGCTTGAAATGTTGATGCTGGTGTCGCCGATAATCAGCCCGGAGGCGCTGGCAACGACGCTTTGGGCGGCATCGAACACCCCCATTACAATCGTCCATGTGTTTGTTACGATCAGGACAGCGGCAGCGGACTTGAACGCCCACTTGAAGAATATCCATGTGTCCATGTCGTTGAGGTTATTCTTGTCGGTAATGAGCTGGATCAGTTCCAGCGTCATCACAAAGGCGAGAATTGCGCCTGCGATGGGGACGATCACGGTTTCCGACAGGTTTTGTATCATGCTGAAAATGCTGCCGTTCCATGCCTGCGGCGATAAGCCCACCTGACCGGAGATCTCGGCAACCTTTTGATTGGTCGCATCGAACATCCCGGATAGATTGCTCACGATACCGCCGATGAGCATTTCTTTCAGCCATTCCGTGATCTTATCCCATAAGAAATCCATAGGGTTGCCCTCCTTTCGGGAGGATGCCGCCCGAAAGCGGCACCCTCCGTGGATTTACGGGAAGCAAACGAGCTGCCTGATTAGCCGAACAGCCCGGACAGCAGCGGTACGAGGGTAATGCCAATCAAGGCCACCCCGCCCCCGGCCATCAGCTGCTTCATGCCCTGAGATTTAGCACCAGATAGCCATAGGTAAGCATTTGATATGATCTCCAGCTTTTCCCCGGCTCCACACCGTGCGTGCAGCTTTCACCGCACACGGCGTTCCATCGAATTTGGTCATACAGGGCTTGCGACACTTTGTGTGTGCTTCTTTTGCCAAATTCGACTTGTGGCCTTTCCTCCACCGTTTACTTTTTCACGGCTTCATAGGTACTACGCCACTACTTTCACTGAAATAAAGAATGGTTATTGCCTTCTCACGAAGGTATTCCCATCCACCATCTCGCAGCCTTGCAACAGGCTAAATGTTTTCAGCTTCCTGCGTTCCGATATTTCTATCA
>OJOG01000181.1_pt1 | contig 42431 bp, 49 predicted proteins | sample 1598101 | NCBI WGS metagenome assembly OJOG01 (sample SAMN03922460, study PRJEB24848) | human gut metagenome | isolation source: stool sample | host: Homo sapiens | place: Germany | collected 2009-11
AGCTACCCTAAAGCTACCCTAAAGCTACCCTAAAGCTACCCTAAAGCTACCCTAAGCTATCCCTTGGGCGCCCTTACGCACGCCTACACATATATATACGTAAATTAGGCAGCAGGTGTATACGAGCAGCAACAGGGAATCTAGAGGCACCCTATGGGGGACACACGCCCGTGTCTGTCTTAAGGTGCCACCTTACAAATTTATTATAAAATTCTAATCAAGGTGACCCTGTTGTTACACTTAAGTTACCCTAGAGTTAGCCACAAGTTATCGTCAAGAGATAGCAAGCTAACATAAGGAGGCGTACCCTAAGGGTTAACTTAAGGTACACCTTAAATGGTCTATAGGCTAACTATAGGCACCCCTTAAAGGGGCTATAGTAATCCACCTACAGCAGCTCTAAGTAGTGCATCAACTGTCCCTACATCACCATTCAATAAGGAAACCACTAAAAGGACAATAATAATGATGATCTTGATAGCTACTACTAGTTTATGATTTAATGGTCTCATATGGATACTTTGAGTTAACTAAAAGGGAACATAAAGAAAAATCTAAAGTCAGTCTTTACGATCCCCTTTAGAATATCTCAAAGGGTCTATAGGTAACCCCATTATTTTTTTTAATTATTATTTTCTTATTTTTTGTCAGGAGGGGGTCAGGTAGATATCTTATATATACCTTTTTCTGGCCCCTTCTGGGAGGGGAGATTTTATTCGGAGTAGTCACTTCACCCTTATAGGGATGATTTTATCTTGTAAACTTGTATCCCTCTGAATATTTGTATTTATTGAATCCCTTGGAAGTACCTGATTCTCTTACATTTTCTGTAATTGTATTTATTCCTATTTTTCTTGTAATAAACCCATGAAAGGCTTCCAAAGATTCCTCTAGCCATTCTGAAGTTACTTCATTTATTCCTTCATCAGCATCAATTCCCATGAAGTCTACTAAATATTTGACACCTATTGCTAAGGCATCCAATCTATCATCGTGAACTAGTGCTCCTCTATCTGAGGTAATCCTAGTCATCTGATAGAACAGTGCATACTTGTAGTCACCTTCAGGGACACTATCGATATCCCTATTGATGCACTCAGGGGTAACTATCATCTTATGGTTACCTAGGACAGGCTCTAGGGTGTCTATGATACGTACTTCTTTCTGTCCTGTTGACTTAACTTCTTTAGTACCACATTCCTTATAGGTTTTCCTAAGGACAGGCTCAAAGAGCTTGAGGTACATGCCATCACCGAAGTTACCTTCAATGACTACCTCATTAACCTTCCATTTCTTAGCAGTGTTCGCTAGCTTATTTAGGACTACATCAGAGTATCCCCCTAGGAGACCTCCTGCTTCCATTACGTAGATATATCCATTGAGATAATAGAGTACACAATATCCCGTCTCATCACGTCCCCTGCCAGACGGATCAACACACATCATCTTATAGGAATACTTCTCCATCTCTGGGGAAGCTGTATGGCACATATAATAAGCATCTCCCTTTAATCCCATTACCTTTGGGATTTCCTGTAGTGAGACCTTACGAGCAGGGTCAGGCATCCACGTTAGTTTCATAGGTGCTTCATCTGTACTGAAGGTGCCTACAATGAGATCTCTAAGTCTCAATGGGTACTTATCAGCATCAGATAAGCTAGTGTCTAGCATGAACTGCAGCAGGAACCCTGCTCTTCTATAGGACAGCTCTCGTTTCTGTAGATCCTCTTCGTTGAATCTAAGGGGATCTGTAGGCTTACCTGCGTACTTCTCAGGATCACTGTCATACTTGTCTGCAATGAACTTAGCTAGACGTGTACCATAGTTAGCTCTCTGGGTCTCATCATAAGGATATCTTGCAGGGTAGATAATAGCAGTGTACCCTCTTTCCTGAAGTTCATTATAGAGAGACATTTCATTCTGAGGGGTACCAAGGTAAATGATGGTGCCATTAGGTTTGATAACAGCGTCAAACTCCTTCACCAACTCAAATAGCTGATCTCTCAATACCTGAGTGAAACTGTTGCTCGGTACCTCTACGTCATCACTAACAATGATATCTGCACGAGAACCTGTAAGCTGTCCTTTGATACCTACGGATTTAACTGAGGGGCTATGATCGGGTTTACTCGGGCCAACGTCAAAGAGATTCTGAGTATCCCGTTGCCCCTCTCGTGCCTTTAGGTGCTCTAAGAATGGCAGCTCATTAATGATCTTCTTAATAAAGGTAGCGTTTGCATCAGCTCTTTCTTTATTAGCTGAGACAACCATAATCTTGAGCTGAGGGTTCTTCCATAGGCACCATACAACATAGGCACATGTAATGAAACTCTTAGCTACACCACGGAACCCCATAAGAATGAATCGATCATTGGGGGGATGCTGCAGTGTCTTAGCAATATCTACCTGAATAGGAGTAGTCTGTGGCAACCCAATAGTCTGCCACACTAAGCTGCAGAACAATGGAAAACTATTAAAGTATGGAATCAATGCTTTAGTTGACAAGGCCATTAGCTCCATAGTCTAACTCAAAGTTCTCCTTAGTAGCCTTCAGTAAGGATGCTAATGCATTGTCTCCATCTTCACCGGCTTTAGGGACACAATTGATGCCATTTCTCTGCAGCTCCTTGATAATCGCATTGTATAGCTGAGGGTTACGCTTCTCTGGGTCTTTAAGATCGTTCAGCATGTTCTCCAACATGTTGTCCTGAATCAAGCTCAGCAAGCTCTCTCTGTCTAATGGTTCTTTGTTCTTCATTGATTCTCACTCTCCTAGCAGCTAGGTAGGGGTCTACCCAGTACTTTTTTATCATTGTTATAATGCCTACTATAGTGTACACAATGGTACCTATGTAGACCCAATCACTTAGGGCTACCCCTAATACGGTAACCCCAGTGACAGCTATAGGGGGAGACATATTAATAATATCCTTTGCTATGGAGCCCCCATCCTCTACTGTAGGTTCTATATCTAGGAATCTCATTAGTTCACACCTAAGAGACTCCTAAAGTCAGCTTTCTTAAAGTGTGCTCCTTTAAGTAACTTTCCATCAGCTCTATAGGTAGGGCAAAGGTTGCCATTGTCATCAACCATCTTGCTCATGAATTCCTCTGCAAGAGCCTTCATGCCTAACTCAAGAGGATACTTATGTTCAATAGCATACATGATGCAAACCCAGATAAGATCACAGAGTTCTTTGAAGTCCTCTGGGCAATCTGAAGCTTCCTCTGCCCATTCTTCAAACTCCTCAAGGATGAGCTTAAGATAGAGCTTTCCGTTCGTCCCTGAAGGGTGAGCCTTGTCGAACAATACTTGCATAGTGTCCGCAAGACCCTCCGTTGAATATTCTAAAGACTCGCTGATTGCTAGAGCCGTGGTAATCATGTTTTTCCTTTTTATCTAATTCAAATTTACCATCAATGAGAACATCAACATAATTCAATATGGGTTCATCTTTGATATCCTCATAGGTACGTCCTGTCCATAACCAGATTCTCTTAGTGTCCCCATAGACATCCCTCACACGCTTCAGGATTTGCTCTACAGCGTGTTTGTTATAGGGCTCTAAGGGGTCACCCCCTAGGATACTCAATCGTTCAATATAGGGCGATTTAAGAGCATCTAGGAGGGTGTCTAGAGTATCTTCAGTGAACTCTTGACCGTATTGGGGATCCTGAGCTTTCTTGTTGAAGCACCCTCGGCAGCATAAGGAGCATCCTGAGACAAACAGGTCTACCCCCATGCCATCCCCATTAGTCATACTACAGGTATCTATCTTAGCGTAGTTCATCGTTACATTGATGCTCTGTCTTTAATTTCAGCTAACTTAGCATCGTTCATACGAGTACTACCATTAGCTTTAGTGTACCCTAGGTATCCGCAAACACGACTAATGACAGACAAGTTAGTAGATCCACAATGTGGACACTTATTCATGACATTAGTTGAATGCTTACCGCAGTCCTCACAATAGGCACTGTCAAAGTTAATACCCTGATAGAACCCTTTCTCCATACCTCGTAAGATCAGTGCCTTAAGTGCCTGAAGGTTCTCAGGGTTAGTCACTCGGACATACTGAATGTGGCCTCCGTTGCACATATGGAACATCTTGTATTCAGCATCCTGTTTCTCAAAAGGGGTGATAGGCTCACTAACGTGCATATGGAAGCTGTTAGTGAAGTACTCTCCAAACTGGTTATCTCCGGTGTACTCAGCATATTGTTTAGCTTGTACACCACATAAATTTTCTGCCATTTATACCCTCGGTTTCCCGATATTTATTAGGGGATTAGACTATATCATCACCCTTATTACTAAGGGGTTGTGTGCTTCCATTTAAGGGGTTCTCACCCACCGATTCCGGCCGTACTCCTTTTGCTTCTTTTTGGCAAGCCTTGGGATAGTCGTTACAGAGCGTAATAAAGCAATTATATTTTCTAATCCTATAAATATTACCATCTTCAGAAAACAGGTACTTTGAATAGTTTGATAGTTTTTTATATTGCATTTATTAAACTCCACGGGATTAGCATAGCAAGCGCCTTAGCCTTCCCCGTTAGCCTCTTTCGAGACACCTCGCATTTTAGCGAGTCCACACAATTTTACGTTCCTAATTACTCAGGACGTGCCCACACTTGTTTAGGCGTTCCATAGACAGCATAAAGGTATCCATCTTCTTTCTTGAACTGCTCTACCTTATCGTTAATACGCTTAAGTACACACTCAGCAAACCATGGATCCTGATAGAGTGTCTTACCAGTAGCAAGGATATTAAGTTCATTGAGAGCAGTAACACCAAAGGAAGCAGTCATGTAGTTTACCAAATCGCCAATCTCATCGTCTGCCTTAAGATTCCCCTTATAGAAACCTCCTTGCATGAATGCCATAGGATTGGTGCATGCCTTAGTGTGTCTAATGAGAGCATAGCGTTTCTTAAAGAAATTACGGATAGTCTCAAGTCGTGCATCAACAACACTGAAGAAATCTACATTATTCTTTTGAGAATAAGCCAAAATAAGGGGAAGATTAAGAGACACCGCCCCAATGTTACATCGACCATTAGTGATCCATTGGTTAGTCTCAGAATCCTTCCAAGGACTGAGATAAGCTCTGCAGCCCATCGGGGTCACTACTTGCCCATTCTTTAGATACTGCTTAGCTACAGCATTGTTAACCCAATCCCCAGTCAAACTAAGGAAATCAGGATACATGCACTTACTGGAGCACTTAATGGCTAAATCAAAGATCTCATGAGCTTCCTTAATGAAACGTACAGAATCTTCTACATACAAGTAGACAAGCTTAGGGAACACTACAGGTTTATGATTCTCCCCATGCCCATTCATACGGGTATTAAGGATAACACTGCAGATTTCCTTAAGAATCCAAAGGTCTGTATCATTCAAGTAACGACCAAGCCATTGAGGAGCATTCCAGCAACCAAAGGAAATAGTAGTGAATGCAAAGTCTCCTCGTGAGCAAGGGACAGTATTAAGCTTCAACTCAAGAGACTGGAAGCCCTGCTTAAGTTCATCCTTAAGTACACGTCTAGCATAGAGATCCCAACTAGAAGGATCAGAATCAGGGAAGCAATGTTTTGCATGCTTATAGGCTTTCTTCAAAGTCTTTTCACAATATGGAAGAAGAACCATATCAAGCTGACTTAGCGAGAATCCGCCAAACTGTTGAGCTGTGGCAACTAAGGTGATATCTCCAATTACCTGAAGAGCACTCAATACACTCGTAGGTTCCGTGTAGTCCACATTGGACATACTAAAGCCACCCCTAAGGACATTCCCAATATCAAACAGGCAGCAATTGACAGAGCCCATGAGCATATCTCGCATATCGTGAATGTAGATATCGCCACGCTTAGTTAACTCTTTTTCTTCCTTGCTAAGATAGAATTGTCGATAGAGCTCTTTTGTAAGGTATCCCTTAATGAGCGAGCCTTTTGTTGACACCAGAGAGCTATCGAAGTTAGCATTCTCTCTGTCCCCAAGTAGAAGCACGTTATCAGCTTCATCTTTAACTTTCTCAAATGATTTAGCATAAGTATTCTTATAGTCTCTATATTCTTGATATGAATTCGCTACATCAGTCAACCCAAAGTACTTCAAGTAATGAATTACTTCCTTATGAAGGTCTTTAGTTGGGACATCTCTATCAATAATTAAACAAGAGTGAACTTTCTCAACCAGTTTGTTAAGAACATCAGGCTCCACATATTGATTCACTCTAGCAGCCGCCTTATAGACAGCTTCTTTGATCTTCTCTCCATTCCAACCTTCTACGGTACCGTCTTTCTTAATAATCTTCATGATAGCAGTTTCCTTATTATATGCCTAGACTTTTGTCTTTTGACCAAATGCCCCAAGGTACACCTATGGCATACCTCAGGGCATCTTTAGTTAATAATTTCCTTGTTTATGTTAAGAATTAAATTGAACAACTTCAGGTGTCCACTTGCCGGTCATAATACCTTCATTAGCAAGCTCAGCAGAGTTACCGCGAGTGAACATAAGGTTAGCTAAAGTATTATACATGTACTCAGCAGTTCTTTGAGCTAACACAAAGCCTGCATTGTCTACCGTAAGGAAGGATCTAGAGGGGACAATAACACCACTCTTAGCAGATGTAGTAAGTCTTACGGATACCTTATGACCCTCTTGAACTACTACATCTTCTGCCTGTAGTTCCAATGAAGGGAAGCCAATAGTGCCTACAGGGAAACTATAGGTACCTGTCTTTACTACCTTGTCATCATTAAGGATCTCTACAGTAAAGGTATTCTCTACTGTGACATCAAGTCCCTCGAATCCCAGTCTAACAGTAACGTCATAAGATTCAGAAACAGGAGATACCCATACAGTGGCATCATCAGACTTAGTGCAATCGTTAATATCGTTAATGACATAAGGCCAGCTCAGTGTAGACCCACTAGTGAACTCCTCAAAGAGTACTTCAGTAGACCACACTGAGGCTACCTTATGGGCAAACTCATGAAGGTTACTGAGGAGTACTCTAATATCAGGATGAGCAGTAGCATCATTATTGTGTTCCTCTAAGAGGTTACTGATGCTGCCTGAAGGTGCCTCCTGAGCAGATGCATTAGCAAACAACTTAATAGTTGCAATCTCAGCATCCGTGAGGTCACTAAGGGTATCATTAAGAATTTTCTTAGCTACTTTGCCGTCTTCAGAGTACACAATAGTATCAAAAGAAACATCAGGAACTGAAGGCTTAGTAGTAAAAAGTGTACGCCTAACATCATACTCAACTGCTCCTACATTACCGTCCCAATAAAATTGAATATTACTCATGCGGAAATAAGTATCCTAATCCAAAGTTAGTGTTAGAGATCAATGCAGTACCGCTAATGACAACCTTAAATGTTCTAGTGGTAGTCGCAGAGGCACTGTCTGTATCTACAGTTCTAAAGGTAACTGCATTGCTCTTAGAGGTATCTACAGGATAGCCATAGACTGCATAACCTTCATTGTCAACCCCACAATTGATAGTCACACCTGTAAGGTTAACATAGGTATCACTAGGTGCAATACCGTTTAACACTACGGTATGCTCAGTCTGTCCCATGCCCCCGATAGTCCCACTAAAGGTTCCTTCATAGTAGAAGAAACAATTGATACTGGTAGTAGACGTAGTGTCCGCTACAGGCTGAACAGGGAGGAACACTAGACGACCTGAAGTATCGCTAAAGCCAGTACCAGTGAATGAGCTGTTAGTAAACTCTTTAGAGATCCAAGAGGAACTGGGGGGGGGGGTAGCGGATGGGGAACTTGAGGGAAGGTTCTCAAGATCACTATCCATCACACACCCGTCCTCTCTAGTAAGGTGGATTTTATTAGGGAATGTCATGATTAAATAAAGAAAGTCATAGTTTCTTAGTTAAAAGAACGCTGCAGGTCAATAGAAGGTATAAAGGATAAACCTACAGGAAATCGAGTTATAAGTAACCGTCAGGAGGGGGATCAAAGAAGAGGCCTACGGAATCACCTTGTCCTAGGTCATGGAAGAAGGGGGTCGTTGACTGTGCTGTATAAAAAGTGGTCAGATTATAATCCCCTGTAGATAATTCGATTACTTCTTTGGTATCCGCTCTAGTGAGCCTAAAAGAATCCCCTGACGTAAAATAGGAAGAGCCGTTTTTGAAATCGAGGCCAGTACCGTAGAAAGCTGGTTTATTGTCTGTGTAGTCAACTAATAGGTTAAATGTCAGCTTATTTCCACTGCCTTTTGTCCAGTAAGGCTTTCTATTAACAGCACCCGGACGATAGGTACCTTCGTTATAACCCCAGTATATGAAAAAGTTATCACTCGTATAATCTATAGTCATTATTACATGAGGTTCAGCATCTACTCTTCCTCCACTCAATAAAAGTTCTTTATTCAGCATATTACACCCCCACCTTAGCAAGACCAATAGTAGCCAAACCCTTGGCTCTACTAAGGGCACTCGGAAGGGAAGGCCACTTAACATTCCTAGGGAACCCTGCTTGCTCAGGGATATCTCTGAGTGCCTGTCTGTACCGCTTCACAGCTTCAATACCGTCAGGGGTACTGGGGTAATCAGGGAGGATGTAGTAGTCAGTACCAGAGATCAGAGAGTCTCGCTTTCTACGAATCATGTCAGCCCACTGGTCATCAGACCACTCATCACGAGGATCGTATTCTTCTTCGGTGACGTTAAAGCGAGTCTTGAGCTCGTCAGTGAGATCACCAAAGATAGTGTGATCGTTATCCCAAATAGCCTGACGAAGAGTGTACAGGCTAGTGTACTTCTTATCTTTATACGTGTATCTAATCATGGTTAATCCCACTGGCCAATAAGTCTACACTCAGCAAAAAAGTCGTGAATGAAAAACAGCAACACGACATTACTCTTATTTAAGGTCGGGGCGGCTTCTCCAAACCAGCCTGTGATACCCTTAATCGTAATGCTTTTGTTAGACAAAGACACCCAAACAAGTTTAGTAGCTACCTGACCAACAGAGCCCACCTGCACATTGATAGTAGCCGCCGCACCTGCAGTTTCCATCAGCAACGAATCACCACTAGAAACATTGAGAGTTGTAGTAGCGCCTGCTTTAGTCCACTGCTCATAACCTGCAATAGCCCCTCTATTGCCTTTTTTAAGAATGGCATCAGGGATCGTAGGGAAGTCCTTAATCTGACTCTTAGTATGCGTATGGGAGCTATTAGCCTTACCTGCAAGACCTTGAGTAAGAGCAGTGTTAGTAGCGTAGTCACCCTTAGTCTGCTTCTTAGCAAGCTCAGTATCCACATACGTCTTATCAGCTTTACCAGAGATATCCACAGGAGCAGGGATGTCAGACATATTAGCGAGCTTAGTAGTCGTCCCTGCAGTACCACTAAGAACATGCAGATGCTTGGTATCCGTAGCATACGCTAGGACACCATTGTGCCCTGCATAGCCCTTGATTTGGGCTTCAGTGCCCGTAATTTGTTTTCGTTCCTTAATAGCCATATTAAGAACCTAAATCTCCATAATCAATAAAACCATTAAAGGTCGTAATATCCAACTTCTTAGCAAGACCTGCATTAACAGTAGTCGTATCAGCTTTAGCACTGAGTTTACTGTTCACATCAGTAGTCTTTGCGTAAGGGGCTAGTGTCGTAGTAAGATCCGTAATCTGAGACACGGTATGCGTATGGCTCGCAGGAGCCTTACCTGCCAACGCAGTATCAAGCCCAGTAATCTGTGTCGTAGTGTGCGTATGCGAGAGGTTAGCTTTCTTAGCTAGTTCAGCAGTAAGAGTGCTACCAAGAACATACGCGGAGAGATCAGGAGCACCCGTAACCTCAGTGTACGCGATACTGTTCTTACTAGCCAACGTACCAAGCGTAGGCTTGTTCTTGATAAACGCCTTAGACGTACTGTCAGTCTCAGCCCAGTCAGAGTTAATCTGACCACTAGCGGCTTGGCCGGCATAACCCTTAGCGAGATCAGCTTGTTTCTTGGCTTCAACTTCAGAAGCCTTAGCGTTAGTCTCAGAGGTACCCGCCGCAGTCTTAGACAAAGCCGCATTATCCTCAGAGAGCTTAGCCGCCTTAGCACTATTGCTAGCCGCAGTAGCCTGAGCAGTAGAGGTGCTTGCACTATTAGCCGCATTGGTGGCACTAGCCTTAGCCTTAGTGGCATCAGCGTTAGCCGCAGTAGCACTATCCTCAGCCTCGCTAGCCTTCGTCGTAGCAAGGGTTGCCTGCTGTGTAGCGATGGTAGCCTGAGCTTTAGCTAAGTTAACCTGCTTGGTGCCTTCAGCGGTGACACTACCAACTTGCTTAGTGCCCTCAGCAGTAACTGCATTAACGCTAGTCGTCTGTTGAGCCTTCACAGCATTAACACTGGTAGTACCCTGAGCACTCACAAGACCAACCTGCTTTCCCCCTTCACTAGTGATTTTACCAAGCTCAGTAGAAGCGGTATCTGTGATGGATTTTACTTGTTTAGCACCCTCGGTCGTGATTTCATTAAGGGTGGTAGCACCTTCAGTAGCGCTTTCCTTAGCCTTATTAGCATAATACTTAGAAGAGTATTCAGAGCCATCCACAGTACCCGTAGTCTTGTTAGCCCAATCCTTAGCAAGATCTCTAGCAGAAATTGAGTCTGCCTTTAGGCCCTCCATGGTGGTGATTGCTTCAAGAATCTTGTTGATTTCCGTAGCAACCTTCTTAACATCTTCAATGTTAGAGCCTACCTGCCTAACTTCAGTAATGTTGTCTGACACATTCTTGATGTTACCGCCAGTAATAATAGGAAGGGCACCCCCAGTATTACCTAGATCACCATAGTCCTCAAAGATGGAGGTACTAAGGGAACCCTCAAGGTCATTACCAATGATGTTAATGTTATTGATGTTTCTAGAATCAGTAACTACATGGTCAATGTTTTCAGCTACGATACGGATCTCATCAGCAACAGGGACAACGACCCCTGCAATCTCTTCTACTCTATCTGCGTTAGCCTTAGCAGAGACTTCAGAAGCCTTAGCGTTCTCCTCAGAGACCTTAGCGTTCCTCTCAGACACTTTAGCTTCATCAGCCTTTTGAGTAGCAATTACAGCATTATCATAAGCATTCTTCTCAGAGGTTTTAATATTGGTTTGTAGCTGTTGAGCCTCTTCAAGGATTGCTTGGTTCTCTGTCTTGACAGCATCAGCATGCTTAGCCGCAGATACTGCAGTACCCGCAGAATCCTTAGCGGTTACCTCAGACTCCTTAGCCTTACCTTCAGAAGCCTTAGCGTTCGTCTCAGAGACCTTAGCGGCATCCCTAGCAGCCTCAGCATCTAGCTTAGCCTGATAGGTGCCCTTAGCATCAGTCTTATAGACACCATAGGTCATAGCATCAGAATCAGCTTCAGGAGTACCTACATTGACGATACGTTTACCCTTAGCGTCCCAGTTTCCCTCTCGGTTGACACTAAGGGAATCCTCAAGGATATCTCGACCTTCTTCAGCGATATGAAATGCCTGCACCTGAGACGTATCCAAATCAGTAGCCTTAAGAATGGAGGCATCCTTAAAGGTGACTACTCGTTCAGTAGCTGAGGTATATCTTCGGATTATTAAGGATTCTCCTGATGCAGGAGCTACCTTAAGTCTGATCGTAGTTTTATCTAGGAAGTAATAGTCACTGCCAGTGTCACCATAGTCACCCCCAGTAAGAGTAGTGCCAGCGCCTAATCGTACAGTAACGAAAGACTTCTTTAGATAATCAAAGGGAACTGTAAAGTCAGTTCTAGTACCGTCCCCCGCATAGATGATAATAGTGGAAGCCATTAAATATTAATATCCATATTTGTAGTCCTCTAGATCGTCATTAACGAAGGACTTAATTGCATTAGTTATCCCCGGTATATTTGGGATAGTTGATGTAGACCGCTTGATATACCTAGCGATATCCCTTCGATCCTTATAGGTAGAATCATTAAGAATCATATCCTGAATTCTGCTGTATGTACCCAAGCCACCAAAGGCAAGAGATTCGCCATAGCGCAATGCAGGGAACATATCTAAGACAGTATTAGCGATACCATTCCACTTGATGTAGTTAGAATCTTCACCTAAGGTATCTCTAGTTTGAGCTGTAGTCTTAGCTGATGTGCCAATACCTACAGAATTCAATGCAAGAGCCATAGAGGCTGTATAGGGGTTTCTATTAAAGAATGCCTGCATCAAGAATGTAGTAAGTGCATCAGGGTCACTCAAGTCATCTATAGAGCCAATACCTAAGGTGTTCTGAAGGTACTGCTCTTTAGCTTCATCCTCCATACCCAAGGCTCTAAGGTTAACCTGAGCTAACGTAATTGCACCTGTAAGAGCACTAGAGGTGAGATAGCTATTCAATGCAGCAAGGTTACCCTCTTCTTCCCAGCGGTTCATTAGTTTAACGAAACGCTTATTATAGGACTGCACTGAGAAGGTCTTAAACTGGAGAGCCATAGACACTACAGGATTATTAGCTACCTGCCACGTAAAGACATCATCTAATTTGCGTCTCTGAAGGGTCTCCTCAATAGCGTAGTTAGTGAGCTTACGCAATACACTCATAGCTTTATCGTCATCTCTGAAGTCAGCCAATCGTGTACCTTTCTTGAGCATAGGTGTCTTAGCTGTCTCATCGTACCTAAAGAATCTCTTGCTAGCCATTAGGGTATAATCAAGATCAGCTTTAGTAATCCCTACTCTCTTAAGATCGATATCTCTAAGGAATCCTCTGTGAGCCGCAGTACGCCCATAAGCCTTCTGCATGAACTCCCCAAGGAAGCAACTAACGACTGTATCAATGATAGTGTTATTAGTGTACCTCTGAATCTGAGCAGCAGGGGAGTAGTCTGCAATAACATTAAAGATCCCTACAGCCTTAGCCACATAGGGATTAATGTTACGATATTTCTCTGCGTTACGTCTCATGATCTCTGAGACATCTAAGGTATCATAAAGTTCTCTGCCAATAAGGTGATCCTTAATAGCGGTAATATCATTCTTAGTGAATAAACCGTTGCCCCATCTTTGGACAGTCTCATGTACCCCGGGGATCATTCTAATGAGAGCACCTGCACCATATGCCTGAAGTGCTGCTCCAACTTCACCGTAGTTAAGGATACCCATGAGAGTACCAAAGGAGGAGAAAGCTAACTGCTTCATGATATCTGCAAGAGCATCCCCAGTAGTGAAGTTAGCTCTGTTGGGATTAATAGCCATACCATAGGCACGCCTATGCATGACATTAAGAGCCTCACGAAGTTCATCCTCACCCTCAGGACGTCTATTGGTATTCTTTACCCAATAGTCATCAGCCATCTTATTGATATGCTCAAGTCCCTCTGAGAAGTCTCTGTTGTATACTCGTTTCTCTGCAAGTAACCCCGCAGTACGATTAAAGTATCTACCAGAGACATCAACAATATCTCCTCTGAGTTTATTCAGAGAGAAGCCGGAATGATCTTTATAAGAGGTATCCCAAGGCATCCTTCGTTTCTGAAAAGAGAAGTCTCTAGCATCATCACTAAAGTTGTCTACAGAGTGACCAGAGTGATTCTGATCTCTATATCCATATCCTGCCTTTCTAGCTTCATCCCAGAGCCACGCATTGAATTGAATATCTTCTTCCTCAGGAGTAAGCTTTACTTTGTTTACTTCAAGTCCCTGAGCTTCGGCTTTCTTAGCTTCCTTCTCTGCCTGAGCCTGTAGTTCCTCTTTCCAAATCCTACGGAACTCTGCAAGCCTTTCTGCGGAACGAGTTACGCCTGTATAGAGGTAACTCTGAAGATAGAGACCTGCCTGCTCATCTCCACCTACTCTAAGCAGGAAGTCATGCATCTTCCATTTGTCAATAACTACTGGAACATACTTACCAATTCTATAGGCAGCACCAACTAGACCAAGATGATGCAGCTTAAGGCCACGGTGTCTATAGGTATCTGAAATTCTATCGGCCAGTGCTACAGCTTCAGGATCTTTACTAAGTGGATTCTTAGAGACATCATAGCCACCAATCTTGTCATAAAGGAACTCATTAGTCTCCTCTCTTCCGTACCTGTTGGATAACTTCTGTACATCATGAGGAAGGGTATTCATGAGGCTATCTGTTTCAACCCTAAGGCCCTCTACTTCATCAAAGAGAGTATTCTTAGCAGGGCTATTCAGTCTCTGCTTAAAACCTTCATCAGTACGGATACCTTGTTCCCAATGAGTGAGGTTACCAATGTATTCCTTAAGATCCTCAGATTTATCTCTATAAGACAATAGCTTCTGTTTGAATTCAACTGAAGGCAACTTAGAGGTAAGCTGTTCTCTAAGGTCATTCATCTTTCTAGCAAGAGGTAAAGTCTTATTAGCAAGTGTTCTCTCGATAGGGGTAAAGACAACATCCTCAGGTGGTTTCTCACCCTTTAGCATAGCATCATGAGCTATAGCAACCTTACGGTTAACTTGAGAGACTGTACGTAAACCTTTACCTAGTCCCTCAAAGCCTAACGTAAGACCTGCAATAGCACCAACGTCTGCCCAGACATCATGATGAATACCTGTAACGTAATCCTGAAGCTGATTAGCTGCTACACCTGAGACAACATTAGCAGTGACCTTAGTGGCACCTAAAGCTACCTTAGAGGAGACACCAATAGGAGGAGCAACAACTGAAGCAACCGTAGTAGCAATATCCACTGGATTACCTACAGCACTCCCTAAGCCACCTACTAAAGACATATACCAAGGGCTATTCGCAAACTGAGCTTCAACCCTTCGGTTCTCTGCAAGTAAGTCTGCATTCCTCTTAACATCCTCCATAGAAGAAGCATTGTCTAGAACAAAGTCAATATCATCCTTGTCATAGTTGAATTGCTTATACAGCTCATCCTTTTCTTCTTCTGTAGGTTCATATTTCTTGGTAGTAAAGCCCCCTCTGCGAACCCACATTCCAATAGGGGAAACCTTAACACCATCTACAAAAGCACTCTCGTTAAAGTTAAAGAGACTATAACTCTTAGTGTCCCCCTTAAGTATATCCTTTTCAGGAATGTTCTCAATAGGAGTAGTAGTTACATAGGCTTCATACTGAGGCTTAGAGGCTCCTAAGAACCTCCCTAGGTTAGCTACAGGATATTCCCCAGTGTCTACCGGAACGTATGAATTGTCGGCCATTTAAACTTGGAACCCTCCTCAATATTCTTAACAATCTTAGCTTTAATTCTAGCAGTGAAGTCCTTCATAGGAATAACCATATTCTCAGTACCATCAAGAGCAACTACAGAAATATTATCTCTGTTGACATCATAGAAAGAACTATCATAAAGCATAGGAGTATTAAGACCCCTCTCACTCATGTAGTCTTTAAAGACCTCATTGGCATACTTAGCTAGATCCTCAGGAGACTGGGGGGTAACCCCAACCTCACCTAAGCCTTGTTGAATAGAAGCAATTGGGAGGACAAAGCCACGGACACCCACGAATTCATTGGCTACCTTTTCCATAGCAGCCTTACCGAGCTTACGGATAGAGGTATCATCTGTAGGATTGGCATCCTTATAGGCTCGAATCTCAGCCCACACAAGAGTATCCAACATATCCGTAGTAGCTCTGTTGAGACCCCCAGTGCCAACTAAACCCTGAATCTCATTCCTGTCTACTCTGAATCTAGGCAAGAGCTGCTCTAAAGGAACGCCTGATTCTAGTGCCTTTCTCTGTTGCTGAGCCTTAAAAGCCTGAGCAGAAGCGAGAACCTGAAGGGGGTTCTTACCAAGCCTGATAGCCATATCTACAGTAGACAACTGGGAGTATACACGAGTGTCACCATAGGTGCCATTAGTGAGAATCTGTCGTACTGCTGAAGGATTAGTACTATAGAGGCTCATTAAAGTTTGGAACCCTGGGGATAACCCTGAGATAGAGATTGCTCTAGCTTGACCCGGAATATTATACTGGAAGTCACCTGCTTCCTTATCCGTAAGTAAATCTACAGCATCCTTAGATGAGATCTTACCAGTCATAGCAATTTCATTAAGTCTATGATCTAAGTCCTGATAGTACTCTTTAAGCATCTCAGTGACAGGCTCTCTAATGGAATTAGGAGTACCTTTAGAGGTAGCCATAGTGAGCAGCATTGAGACCTTCTTTGGATCACCTTCAGTAAAGAGCTTCTGGACAAACCCTTGCCCGATAACCTTCATATCATTGGAATTCAGGGAGATACCCGCATCCTGAAGTACTTTCCTGAAAGCCTCTTCAGTAGGAACCGCAGTACCCGTAAGGTTAGCTATAAGAGTATTACCTAGGTACTCCTCATAGAGGGCATCCCCTCGCATCTTCCCAGCTGCCTTAAGGTTAGCTTGAGCAGTTCTCTTAGCGTTCCTGATTGCTTGATCAAGATACTTAGTTCTAGGTGTCTCTACATTGTTATTAGAAAGATACTCTTCATCCTTAAGCTGACTGAGGAGAACATAGTTGCCATCCTCAACATACTTGTCAATCTGATCCTGCCAGTGAGAGAACTCCATAGCATTGTCAGTAGCCTTTACAGTCTCTGCGTTGACAAGCCATGCTTTAAGGTTATCCTCACCTAATAGCTCTCTAAAGGTAATGCCTTTGATGAACGGAATCTCTTTGTCTGCAATACTCTCAATAAGCTGAGAACCATAGCGAGACTTAGAGGCCATCTGGAAAGCATTGTTGAGAAGCTTATATTGCATCTCAGGGGAATAGTTAGCCCCCGTAGTCCTCCCCATTTGATCCAAATAATTCAGGAAAGCTTGACCTGCATTAGGTGACCCTGAATTAATGATCGTAGCAATGTTAGAGGAATCAGCAATAAGAGATTTCTCAGTTTCCCATTTATCCTCTACAGCTTCCTTCTGAGCGATTACCTTTAGACGACCCTCAGGAGAAGTCTCAAAGAAACCCTCCTTAAAGAACTCATCATCCATAGAGTAACCAAAGGAATCAGCAAGATCCTTTTGGCTCTCTTTAGCGTACTGATAGAACTCTGAATCTACTTCAACCTGAGACTTACCAGCAAGCTTATTCGTATTAACCTGTTCATTAACAAAGTCCTGATAGGTCAGGTTGTATGCCATTCGACCATGCAGATACTTAAGTCTAGACATAGCAAATGGATTGTCCTGAAACGGAATACGATTATTCTTGATATCCTGCTGATACTGCTCAATAGAATGACTTTGGAAATACTTATCAGCTAAGTCCTCTACTTCTTTCTTCTTTACCTGTTGACGCTTTGCTTCATCAATCTGATACTGATCGAAGTCTTTAGATGCCTGCTTAAAAGCTAGACCTAAAGCATTCACCCAGTCACCTTCGAGGTCTGCAGTAACTTTAGAAGAATCAATGTTAAGGTTTGCACCCTTATATTCCCCGAGCTTAGCTAAGCCAGAATTGAAGTACCTCCAAGTACCCATCTCATTAGCAATGGACGTAGTACCTGCTGTATTCTTATAAGCCATTAGTAGTAATAACCTCCATAGGAACCTCTACGGTTATACCCCTGATTCATCGCACCTGTAAAGTTCTGCATGTAATCAAGGAAGTTAAACATGCCTTGATTTTGTGCCTTAAGGGTACTGTAGTTAGCTATAAAGTTATTCATGAAGCTAGTACCGGTACCCATAGTAGACGAAGAAGTAGTAACACCTGTAGTAGATGTACCTAAGACATTCGCACCTGCAATACCAGAGAGACCCGCAGAACCCCCAACACTAGAGGTACCTGCAACAACCGTCTCTCCACCCACAGTACCCGCAATGGTACCACCAGTACCACCTACGGTACCTGCAGCACCTGCAAGAGCACTGCCTGCACCTGCTGTAGCTGCACCAATAGCTGCACCTTTAGCGGAACTATCGAGGAATTCCATAACGTAGCTCATGCCGCCCTTATATTGGCTCTTGAGTTGATCTCTAGCCTGCTCTACAGAATTCTTCATCTGGACATATAGAGCATCCTTCTGAGATCTAATGTTAGTTACATCAGTCTCATAGGCATCCTTAAGAGCAGTCTTTTGTCGCAACACTGCACCTGAGATTGATCTTTTGATTTGTCCTGCAGTTCGCCCTTCGTAACCTGTCTCAGCTAGAGAAGCTTCAACTGTAGCATTATTCTGCAAGGCGTTATAAGACAACTGAAATAAGTTGCTCACAGCATTATCATAGGCACTCTGCTCTTGTCTAGTCAATTGGTTCTGATTCCAATTGTAGTTCATCTGAGCATAGTACATCTGTTTCTTGAATGCTTTAGTGAGAGATCTGTTGTACTTTGATTTCTGCCACAGGGAACTGCCACCACCTGCAACTGCACCGATTACTGCACCTGCAGCAATTATTCCTGACATAGTTCCTCTCTATTGTTAGTTAATAACTGCCACTCATCAGTAAACTCTTTCTCTGCTTCCTCTACAGTAGATGCGTTACTAGCAAAGAACATTGTAATGTATGTGTCCTCAAAGGCACTAAAGACCTGCCTACGGCCATCCATACCTTTCAATACAGAATAGCCAGAGATCTCCTCTAGGTGATCCCCTACGACAACCTTACAGTCCCCACTAACGATAACCACTGTAGGAATCTTAATGAAAGCACCTGCACCAATCTCACCCTTTCTCAATAGAATGGTTCTAACGTAACAGCCTGCCCACAGGAAATGATCTAATTCAATAGGTGCCTCAGGCAGAGACAGAGTAGCCATAACAAGACCTTTACCAATCTCCTGCTCCATAGGCGCCATACTAGGCAAAGCACCAACCATAGCTTTCTTAAGAGTTAATCCCTTTCTCACGTCTGACTATTCCTCCGAATATAATATCCTTCCCAACCACCAGAGATAAGGTTCACAGGCAACGGATTATCTGAAGTAACTGTAATCTTAACCTCAGTACTATTGTCCTGCACAGGGAACTTAAACTTACCTGTTGCTACTCTATAGGATCCTAAGACTAATGGAGATTCACTTAAGGCCTTAGATGTACAAGTGTACTTAAAGTGCTTATTCTTGACATCATTGTCTACAGACACATCAAAGGTACCAGAGTTGCTATAGTTAAACCAATAGTATCTCAGTTGTAATCTGCCTTCATCTTCAGAGATTGCAGCACCATCAGAAGTAGTTTTCTTAATCATTGGTCTAGACAATACAACATCAAATTCATATTGCCTGCCTACGAAGTAAGTCATGCCTCTGAGATCCCCAGTTACCTTAAAGACACCATTATCATCCCAAGAGGATACCTGATGATAGTAGCCATCAGTACCAACTAGACAATATGTAGCTGAGCCAATCTTAGGAACAGCACCGTAGACATCCTTTAGGGAGACCTCGGTATAGTCATTGTAGGCACTGTACTTATTAGTACCAGGGATGACATAGCGTACCTTACGATCCATAAAGTATCTTACACGCTCATCAGAGAAGTCTACTGCCTGACCTGTAAGCCTGCTCTTCTCTAAGAACAGTCCGCCATCAGTGTTAATAAGGAAGTAGATTTCAGAGCCTACGAACTCTGCAAGTAAGACCTGAGTACCTTCATATCGGAACGTCCATTTGCACCATGACTGCTGCATACTCTGGGAATTCTGAATGATGTACTTAAAGACCCATACAGTGTTAGGATGAGTACGTGAACACAGTGTGATTACATTGTCTGAAGTATTACCAGAGAGCCTAAAGATTCCCTTAGGAATATACGTAGGAACATGTGCAGCTACATCCTCAGCATCCTTAAGATCAGCTACGTCCTGTACCGTATAGTATCTCATAAGAGAGCAATAGTTAACTCTGTTAGAGATAAAGAAAATACTTTGTCCTACACCTAAAGGCTGAGCATCATCACTGTAATCAAAGGAAGTGATTTGATCAACCTTAGCACTCTTAGGGGTCATTACGCCATCGCTAGAGAGAACAAATTGTCCCTCTCTAGAGAACAACATTAGTTCCCTGCTGAATGGTACTGCATGTGTTAGAATACAGACTTTGTTTGAAGATACAGCAAGGTCAATTGGATCAGTATCAGCAATAGTAGCTGCTGATCTAGACCAGAAATTAAAGAAATCAGCAGAAGCACTGAGGATAACATTTTCACCACTGATGAACCCTAAGCGATTTCTGTAGAAAAACATATCATTCAACGTTTCCCCTACGAAGCTAGGCTCAGGATTGCTGTCCTCATCACCTACTACTCTATCAGCCCAAGTAAGTCTTTTGAAGTGGAAGGAGCCATCAGATTCTCTTACGAGAGCATGAGGCATACTAGAGTAATCAAATTCATACTGAATGTTTGGTGCGGCACACTCTAGCCACGCATTCTTACCTTCATTGTAGTTAACGTAGTAGTCATCATCAGCCGAGTTAGCTTCACCCTTAATGCGCATGATGTAACCATTAGGAGCAGCAGGGGGAAGCTTAGAGACACTGTTAACGTAACCCTTCAAGACATATGCATTAGTGTTGCCAAAGCCATCCTTAACAACAACATTAGGCATATCCCAGCCAGTCTTAGCTTGGATGGAAACTACGGAATCACCAAAGACTTTGAAGTTATAAGCATTGAAGTCGAACTTAGGATTCTTAGCGAACCCCATAGAGTCTCTGCCTCCAACCTGTCCTAATAGCCAATCATAGGTAGTGGCTCCCCCATCAGCACCCTGAGAACCTGTAGCTAAGTCTACAAGTTTCTCTGCAATGAACGCAGAGGTAGTCTGTACAGCCTGCTTAGCTGAACCACCATCAGGTGTAATGACACCACACATAAAGGTACTGCCCATAAAGAGAGCATAGGTCTTAGCATAGGAGGCATTCTTAATGTACGCTAGTGCAGTATCCTGACCATTTTGAGAGGTAGTAGAACTAGACATACCAATGGTTTTACTACGGTTCAGAATGAACGTATAGTCTGCAACAGTGACTGCTCTAAATTCATCATTAGCGTCCGTGACATTAAGATAACTAGCATCATTGTCAATAACAACTTTCTTTTCATTACCTTCAAAATCCCATACCTTTAGAGACCCGCTGGACATACCTAAGATATACTGCTCAGTCTCGTCTCTGTTAATGACATGATACTTAGTAGTGAGTGGATCTACTTTGTCCCCAAGTCTCTTAATGTGAACTGTAGGAGGTCTCTTTTGCAAGCCATCAACTTCACTAGAGAAACCATTGATCTGCTCCTCTACCTGATCAGCAAACCTAAGGATATCCGGTTGCTGAGATACGCCACCCTTATAGGATACTGTTGATTGCGATACTAATGGCATCCCTATTAGCTCCTCTGGATATACTGAGAAATGTATTGGTCATCATTGAGGATATTATAGTTACCCGTAGTTAGATCATAGTCAATGATATCTGCATAGGCACTAGATTCCTCAGTCATCAGATGCGTATTCAGGTCATCTGAAGTAAGATATCTCATCTGGAAGATTCTAGCTGCACGACAAGCAATGAACTTACGGAATACCTCAGGTAACTCCTCAAAGTCTAATCCTCTAACCAGAGTATCTAAAGTCAAACCCTCAGGGAACTCATTGGTCTGCGAAAGAATGTCGAAAAAATAGCCGGATCGTCTGATCAACTTATAACCACTGCTGACAAACCTAAGATAATTATTAGGGCAGGGAACTAAGTTAGTATCAGCATCCGGCAATAAAGCTACTGAATCTTCAATATTAAAGTCCCATCCTCTTGATTGAATCTCTTTAGAGACACTATCGAGAATCCTCACCGCATTCAGAACGTCTACATTCAGTTCATCTTCAAGTGAGTTGACAGGACTAGAGCCTACAGCAGATAAAATCTCATTCACTGCATCTAGTTTGTTAGAAGGAGTGACAATCATAATTTATCCTTTGTAGTAGTATTTTATAGTTGTTATTATGTATTATTTGGGAGCTGCAGGGATCTTAGGCTTCCTAGAGACTACCTTAGGTTTGACTTCAGTTGGGGCTTTAATCAAACCTAATTTAATCTTTTCTTCTACAGTCAAACGGGAGCCTTTCTTAGAACCCCCGTTGACATAGAAATAGGAATCCTTAATGTCGGATTCCGAGTACATTACACACCAACCTGAGCAGTCTTAACGAAGAGACCCACGGCTTCAGGACGAAGGCCACCGTGACCCACAGCCATCTTAGCGATGATCTGATCAGCCTGATATTCAGCTCTGCGAGCACGTTCCATAGCGAGATCCTTCAGCTTAAGGGCACCCACAGCGGAACGGTGGAACGCAATACCCTGAAGGACAGCCGTAGAGATCTGCTCCTTAAGAGCATGCTTACCATCAACACCATTGTTCAGGAAGTTCGGGGTTTCCACAATCTGGAAGCCACAGACATTCTGAAGTCGACCCGTATTCGGATCAAAGATAGCAGCAAAGTTAGCAGCATCCGGCATAAGGGCACGGCAGATAGCCGAATAACCTTCGGGGGAGACAAGGAAATAACGGTCACCTGCCGGAACCCAATTCTTCGTAAACTGAGCACGGGCATCAATCAGACCCTGCAGGAGGATGTTGCCATACTCCACAGTCGTAGCTTCATCAAGACCCGTAACATACTCAAATGCCTTGCCCGTACCCGGATTTTCAAGAGTAGCATTATCAGGGATGTTCTCAGGCATACCCGCGGAAGTCTTAGCACCCGTGTTAGCAAGTTCATTGATAGAGGCACAGTCGAAAGCCTGAGCAAGAGCTTCACCAAGCTGCTTCGAGTATTCCGTACGGACATCATAGTGATTCATTGCATCATCGATATCCGTGATAAGAGCATCAGCCGTGAGGAGCCCATCGATAGCAATCACTCGCTCCGTGTTCTCCATCTTCTTACGCTGATCATCTAAGGAATTACCAGGTGTAAGATACTTAGCATGAGTACGACCCATGACAGCGAATGAGGCACTCTTCAATTACCTCATGTTTCACCTAGGACGCTACTCCTAGGCTCCCCATAGAATGCTGTAGTTTCTATAGGGCACATAGTTTCCTATGTGTTCAGACTATATCTTAACAATGACAGCCATGTTCTTCAAGATATCTAATGGCGTTCTCAAGCCTATACGGAGAATCCTTCATAAGCCCAATTGCAGTATTGCAGTTGGTGCACAGGATACCCCGAAGTTTGCCTGATTTATGATCGTGATCAGCCACTGCCTTAGTGTACCTAGAGGAGTTTAATTCACACCCGCAGATAGCACACTTGCCTTCCTGAAGGCACCATGTACGCTCATAGGTATGCGGATCCCACCCAGTAGTCCTAAGACGCCCCTTAGCTGACACACATTTCTTGCAGTCATTCCTATAGCTAATGTAAGTGTCACCATTCTTACATTTGTCTTCTCGTCTATAGAAGTCGTCTATAGCTTTAGTAATACCACAAGTTCTGCAAACTTTATAGCCTCTTTCGATAGCCTCTTTAATTGATTTTTTCATTGTTGTTACCATTTCGAGTACGCTTGTACCCTACGTATTTCTACTAGTCGTTGAACCTTCTATCCTTTCGGTATAGCTTGGCTGCTGATTCCCATTCTACAGGGTTCCAGCAATTAAATAACTTTTAGCACAGCAAGAGATTTTCAACCGTGCGGAATAGTACGAACAATCTGTTTGTCCATCATGACAGACGTTCTCGTGAAAGCCGTAAGGACTTCACCAGAGAAGATCTTCATGAACAGCTCATCACGATCAACAGCGCTCAGATTCTGGCCAGGATTAGAAATAGAATTAGCGGTTAACGCAGCCATTTTATTATATTCTTATTGTAGTTATATTATTGTTATTAGGAAATGTTTTTATTATGGGTACGTTACAACTGAGTATAGTACATCTTCATTTCGATAGCTCTAGTGTAACTGGGGTCAGCACCATAGCGGGGGTCACTCATAGCCTCCACTACTTCCTGCTTACTTGAGAAGCCCTTATAGCCACCCGTAGTAACCCCACCACCCATAATAGTAGGATTACGTGTTCCTTGCTTAGCAACCATCTTAGCTTTCATACCCTCAAACATAAGAGTAACAGCTTCAAGATTGTTGTTGTCAATAGCTCGATTAAAGGAACTCAGAACCTTATTAGAGAGGTTTCCTTGTGCCCACTCAATAACCTTGTTGTACGCCTGTTCTCCGCCTGCTGAATTATAGACAGCATTAGTGAACTCACTCTCAAGGTTATGTCGTGATTCAATGAAACCCTCAATGACCTCTGAAGGATAACCTGCCTGAGCAAGGTCAGCCATAGTCTTACTAGACAAGGCACCATACTCATTGTATTCCTTAATGGCCTGATTGAAGTCCACACCTTTAGCCTTAAGATCCTTACCAAGGACATCTAAGGTTTTCGTGTGCTTATCAATCTTTACATTAAGGTCACCCTCAGGTTCCCCCTGTTGTGGTTCTGCCTGAGGTTCACCCTGAGGTTCGCCTTCAGAAGGCTCACCCATAGGGACAGCATTATTACTGCCGCCATCCTTAAGTATACCTGTAGCTTCATCACCATCAAAGGTAAGCTGCTGAGTACCTGAGATCATAATATCGACACCATTGTCGACACTAAGACCATCACTATTCAAGTTTGTTGTTTCTTCGCTCACCTGTTACACCCCCTGTTCCTGTTGAGCTTTGTTGTTATCTACTGCCATCTGAGCCTGAGCATCAACACCCTGCTGGACAGCATACTGTTCCATCATTGCCTGCTGTTCCTTAGCAACCTGTTCAGGAGACTTAACGAGACCCGTAGCATCAATCTGAGCACTCGTGAAGATACGCATAGCTAAGTTCTGCTGATTGATCATCTGCATGATATCAGGGAACTGAGCAAGTACCTGAAGTGCCTGAGACAAGTTAGCAAAGTCATGACCACGACCCAAAGCATCAACACCAGTGATGACCGTAGGTTCAATCGTAGCGAACTGCTCAGAGATAGTCGGAAGGCTGCCATTAGACTGCATCTGATTGAAGATACAGGACACTAAAGGCAACTGAAGTTCCTGAGACAGGAGACTATAGACACCCCCTAAGGTATCCTCAAGTTCCTGAGCCATATATCTAATCTCTTCAGCCGTTACACGTTCAGCCTGCCGTTGCACACTAGAATTAAGCATGAAGCAATAAGACAATCTCTGTTCGATACCCTGAGATACCGCATAGCAGCCCTGAAGGTCAGTCTGTTTGTTTGTCTGCATTGCAACAATATCGTCCTGTCGACCTCTTACGAAAGCCCCATTCTCAGCTTTAGTAAGAGCCTTAATGTTAGTCTGACAGGAAGGAGACACTAGGTACAATACCTTAGCACAAATCATAGCCATATCGTTAATGGCATGCTGAAGGTTCTCTAAAGAGATCAAGTCACCAAGGTAATCTTCAACAAAGGAGCGACCATAGGATTCCCCATCTTTCTTAGTGAATCTCACAGGGATCCAAGGACATTTGCCATAGGGATACGTCTGTTCTGATCCGGGAATAATGGTGTTATTTACTTCCTGATAGGATTCCCAAGTGGATCCCTCTAAGGTATCCCCACGGACAAGATAGGTATGAGTGTAGATGTTAACCTTCTCAGAACGATTAACCTCATTACCTGCATTGCCTAAGAGACTTAAGATACTCGGAGGGATAGTCCCCTGAGCTAAAGTATCTCTAGCGACAATCTGAAGTACATTGCCGATAGCATCTCTTTCAACTACAAAGTTTCTGAGAGTGTAGCACTTCATGCCACCCTCTAGAGGAGGCAAAAAGAGCAACGCATTGCCAGCAACAATGAGCTGTTTGATGCACTCAAAGAGCGTAGGTCTAAGACCATTATGCTCCATATACTTCACCATAGCAGCCTCCATCATAGACAAGCCGTACTCTATGGTATCCTTAACCTGATCATTGCCAGATGCCTGTAGTGCCTCATTAGATGCAGTATCTAACCCAAGTCTAAAGAAAGGCTGACCCGGGGGAAGCAAGGATAACAACAACTTAGATGCTAAGTTATTGAGACCTCTAGCCCCAATAGAATTATAAGGTGTCGTATAGGCAGTGCCACCATCGTCAGATTCCTTAGGGAACAACTGAGGGATAGTATAGGTAGCATTCTTCTCTGCTCTCTGGGTATACTGATCTCTGTCCGTAGATAATCTTTCGTATACCTTTTGTGCACCTTCAGCAGTTTGATTATCTAGTTTAGTTTCTGCCATTATTACACAATATTACGTCCCGTACCCCCGGCACCAGTCAAGTCAACCTTAAGAGACTTCTTGCCTCTCTTCTTTCCTTTAGTTAACTGTTGCTTCTCTGATTCTGCTTCAGTAGTGTTCTGCGTATCTGCATCCACAAACCCTAACTCAGGAGCAGGCGCTTCAGTAGTCGATTGACCAGAGTTAAGGTGGCCACCAATAAGGCCACCAGTGGTGACCTTAACTACTTTCTTAAAGGCTTTACTGAAAAATCCCATTAATATCCTCTTTACTTAAATAATAGCAATTATAAATACGGAATCCTTTAGAGACATAACTATTCTTTAACATAGGAGCACACCAATCATTGACACTCCCAGTTTGAATATAGTCACACTCATCATTCTTTAGACAATCAATTAAATAATCAGACAACGCTCTAGCAATGCCTGCTCCTCTTTTAAAAGATACAGTCCATTCTTCATTAAGGATTCTTTGCTTATCAGAATACCAAGGGTAACCATAGGATAACAAACAGCATCCCACTAGTTCATCTGCAGATTGACTATAGAAACCAATAATACGATAATCATATTGGTTATTATTCAATACTACATCTTTAACAAAAGACCTAATATAGTCTTTATCTAAGTTTCTTATGAAGGATAAATTATTAGGATTATCTATAATAGATTCCATACATTTATCTAGAGCCTCCATAGCTGTCTTTAAGTCTACAATAGGTTTAACATAAAGTTTACCTATAGACCCCCTATAGTCCCCCATAGTATTCGTCATCCTTTTTTAATTTTTTATATTACGTTAGTGCCTACACCCTTAGCTTTGTCTAAGGATACCTTAAGACCTTTCTTACCCTTACGAGCCTTCTGTTCTTCAGTCTCCTGAGCACCAAGCTCCGGTTCCTGAGGTTCAACTACAGGGTTGTCTAAGGCAGGTGCCTGAACTTTCACTTCAGGTGTCTTAGGCTTTGAAAACAGTGAACCGATTTTAATCACCTATATGGTTTTGTTCATTGAACTTATTTTCAAGGAAGTCAAGTACATCCTGTACACCACCACAGTAATCAATGGTAGGCTTATAGCGGATCATCTTGCGTACATCAAAGATCTTCTGAAGCCCCTCCAACAAGTCTTTTGGGACAGCCGGAAAGTTGTCGAAGAGGGGTTCATCAGGATCACTTTTAGTGGTATCTTTGATATCAATTTTCATAGATTCGTCTTTCACGATTATCTATCTCCTAGTGTGGTGAATTTATTATCAACTATCTGTCGTCTTAATAGGGACGATTTTATCAGGTGTCCAAAGGGTATCTTTAGTGTCCCCTTGTCGAAGAATATAGGCCATTCTAGCTTGCAGCAAAGCATCATCTTCAGTAAGGCCAGCTTTCTTGTAGGTATTAACTACAGTCTCCCATAGTTTATCCTGAGGGACATCCTTAAGGATCCTCTCTGCTCTTACTGCTCCAATACCGGGGCAACCTTTATAGCCATCAGCAGTGTCTCCTACTAGTGTCTGAAACATATGCCAATAGTTAGCTTTATCTTCGTCAAGCCAATAGATTTGATCTTCATTTACTCTATAGAAATGAGTAGGAAGAGTTTTGAAATCCTTATCCAGTGACACAATTAAGGTTGTATCAGGGGTACTATTAATACCTATTACATCATCAGCTTCTAGAGATTCACTAGATTTAGATTCATAGTTATTTCTGATCCAATCCACTAATCCATAGTAGCAAGTAGGCTTTCTTTTATCAAGCCTATTGTTTTTATAATCAGGCATTAAGTGCTTCCTAAAGCTATCATTAGGATCACTAAAGACAAACGAATAGTCATTCATTTCGACATTATGGTTTGTCTTTAGTGTATCTTTAATACCCACAATAATATCTTCAAATTGATCTATTGCATCATCCAAATAGGCATGACAAGTATATAGACCATCCCCCCAATAGATATCCTTTTGGACAGCAGAAGATGCTTTATAGGCCAATAGATCTCCGTCTATCAGCCCAATGTATTCTTTAGTAGCGCTCATAGGATGTTGCAAGCTCAGCGCCAGAACGAGTAAGGAACCATCGATTACCTGCCTGTCGAATGTACTTATTGATTGACGTAATGTGTCCACGAGAGGCCATCTCTGCAATCATTCGTGCATTGAATCGACAATAATCAGACTGAAGTTTAGGATGAACTTCACCAATGTACGCAAGAGCATTACAGTAGTTACTCATCTCAGCGTTACGCTTGTGAACAATAACCTCCCCAGTACTTTTCTCTTCAGTATAGAAAAAGTTAGGCATCTTCATAGCTACCCTCCTCCTCTGTAGTGGTATCTGAAGTCACACTGTAACCGAGCTTCATAAGGAGGTCATGAATGATCTCTTCAGGAGTCCAATCCTTCCAAGTTTCAGGTTCCGGCTCATAGTTAAGCACAGTCTCACCATTAAGAGTGACTACAGCACCATAAGCAGGGACATTGCCATACTCATCATGCTTAACCTTCCACTTCCACATAATATGGATGTGATTAATGCTGCCCTTAGGAGCCTTATAGTCACGCAGCAGTGCTGCCTTAGTTTCTTTAGTCATACCAGTGTTTTCCATAGTAGTAATTAATGACAAGCTGCCCAGTTACAGCCAATCTTTCCTTCAGTATCAAGTTGACATTTAAAATTAAAGAATGCCTGAGTTTGTCTCATGGATTCCTGAGCAATCCTACAGCAATCTTCAGCGATTTCCTTAGTGCGACAAGCTATCTGACACTCATCATGAATCCATGCCACCATAGCAAAGTCACCATCCCAGCCGTGCTTATAGCCAGCCTTACGCATATTCTCTTCTACAAGACACACCCATTTCTTACAAACGAGAGCACCTGCAGATTGCAATAGAGTATTCAAAGCTGAATGTTCAGAGCGTACATAGATAACACGTTTGTCCAAACCCAAGACACAATGGGTGATATCAAGCTGAGGACTATCAGGATGATACCGCTTACGCCACTTCACTTTATGAGTACCCCCTACCCACTCTGAAGAGGAGACAAGACTATGAGAGATATCCTCTACTAGATCTTTATAAGCAGGAATAGCCTTAAAGAACTTCTCTTTAAGTGCCTTACCTGCCCTAGCGTCTCCCCCGATAACCTCACCAAGCTTAGCGTCTCCTCCTCCGTACATCATGCAGTAGATCATAGTTTTCGCTTGGTCACGTGTAGCAAGCCCTGCCATCTTTTGGTTATGCGTGTGGATATCCCCTGAGAGGATTTCATTTACATATGCGCCATTATCATATGGGGATAGGAAATGCCCAAGGCAACGCAGCTCAAGACCAGAAGCATCAATACCAGCCTCATACCATCCTTGTGGAACAGTAAATAATTCTCTGCATAATTTCCCATACGGAGATCTGTTCGCGGGAACTTGAGCAACATTAGGATAGCTATGAGTTGCACGGCCAGTGACAGCCCCATTAGGGTTAACGGAGCCATGAATACGCCATAGGTGATCATTAGGATCCTCCTTCATTAACTTTAGCCACGCATTACTGCCTTCAGCAAGCTGACCAATACGTTTGTTTAACATGAGAAGTTCTAAGATCTTGCTAGTCATAGGAATATCTTTAGCAGTCTTTAGAGTTTCTTCATCAACCTTAGGCAACCCCGTATCAGTCACCTCCTGAGGCTCCCATCCTTGTTCAATGAGAACCTTAGCAATCTGTTGTCGACTATTGGGATTAAAGGTTTCATAAACAGGATACTGTACACCTGCTTTAATACCTTTCTTAGCGTTGTCTCTCTTGTAGACCTTATAGCCAGCCAATAGAGGAGGGACACTATCTTGCAGCTCTTTAGTCAACTCATCTCTGCGCCCCGCAAGTTCACTATAGAGAACTACAGCTTTATCTCTATCAAAGACAAAACCATTACGCTCCTGCTTAGCCATAACCCATGCAATATCGTGCTCAAGCTGTACGGCCTCCCAAGGATACCCTTTGCCTAAGAGTTTATCAAAGAGCATCTTAGTGACAACTACGTCCTGATGGTTGTACTTGTACATCTCTTCTGAGAAGCTGTCCCAAGCCTCCTCCTGTTCCCCATAGGTACCCTTTAGTTCACGCATACGATAGCCATAGGCTTTCAATGAATGGGAACCAAAGAGATCCTTGGGAAGCCTCCCAGAACGAATTAAGCCCATATCGAGATCTTTAATGTTGCTCCAAACTAGACGAGCAAAGACAAGTGTATCGATAACACAATCCCTAGGATCAAATACAAAGTCTTTACCTGATAGTCGCTTAAGACAAGGAACATCGTACTTGATACCGTTGTGAAATACCAAGTTATAACCACTAGTACCGTATACATTAAGAGCATCAATGTATTCATCGAGATCCTTATATCCTTTGTACTCCTGAGAGGCACTATCGTAGATCCATGCGCACCAGAATTTAGTTACGGTATCCAATAGTCCATTGGTTTCGATATCAGTAATGATATGTTTGTCGTATAGTTGAAGCATTTTCTATATCCTTCTATAGCTTTGCCAAGATTGTTGTATCAAGAAACTACTAGAATTGGCAGTCACCTAAGCCATCCTCAAATGGGCAATCGTAGTCCTTTAGTCGGCCTGTTTCGGGATCATAATAGAGATAACCACCTATACCAGTCAAACCACTGAAACGATTCTTAAGTACTCTAATGGTCATGACATTAGGATTATCTCCCTGTTGATTCCTCTCTAGGCCAATCACCATATCTGCAAGCTGAGCGATAGCACCGGAACCTCTAAGTTGACTTAAAGACACCTGAGCTCCTTCTTCGTGACCTTTCTTATCGGGGCGCTTAAGGTGACTAACGACATACATAGTACACCCTGTTTCTTCAACAAGGGATCTAAGGTTTGTCATTAGTTTGTCAATAGCTTTACGCTCCCCGCCATCGTCACTATTGTCCATACCAGAGACAACAATAGAGATATGGTCTAGGAAGATTCTATTGCATCCTAAAGCTACGATCATGTATCTAAGCTTACTAAGCAGATTCCCAGAATCAAGTGATCCAAAGTGATCATAGAGGAAGAACTTTCCGTTGCCAATCGTGGAATCAAAAGCACTCTTGAGTTCTTCTTTAGAAACACTATCGGGATCCACGCTGATAATGAGACGTCTATTAAGAAATATGGACATAAGTTCAAGTCCCGTCTTTGCCGTAGATTCCTCAAGAGCAACCACGCCACAAGTCTCGCCTTTAGAGACACCAAAGAAATATTCAAGCTCTCTGAGTAGAGTGGATTTTCCCATACCTGATCCTGAGGTAATGACATAAAGCTCACCGTGTCTAGCACCGTTTGTCTTGCTTTGGAGAGCTTGAAAAGGATAGGCCACACTGTCTTTAAGACTATCAAGACCTTCCACACACTTCTCATAGAGATCTTGACCTGAAACAATTCCATCAGGTCTGTAAGGCTTAGCGTTCCATATGGCCGATACAAGGTCACCTGATCTCCCAGCCTTAAGACACTCATTAGGATCCTTAAGAGGTAGATTAGCAATGTACGCTTTACCCAATGGGAGAATCTTTGCACAATCTTCACACGCCTTTCGTCCCGGATCATCCATATCGAACATCAGGATGATCTCTTCAAAGTTATTAAGGTACTCTAGGTTAGCCTCAATGGCTTTCCTAGCAGCCTGAGCACCATTAGGGATAGACACTACAGGCCACTTATTACCTTGCACTTGAGACACACTAAGGGCATCTATCTCACCCTCAGTGATCACTAGTTTCTTACCACTAGACCACAACTGAGAACCATATAGACACCCAGAGATCTTCCCTAGTACAGCAAAAGACTTATCAGGGAATCTAAGCTTTTGTCCTACAAGAGAACCCTTGTCATCATAGTAGCAAGCCACTTGACAAGGGTTACCCTTATACTCCCCCACGAAATACTTTAGCTTAGTACAAGTATCTTTAGTGATACCCCTAGCAGGCAAAGCAGAGATCTGTAGTTCCTCTAAAGGAATCATATTGGATGCTGACATCTTTACCCCCTTGGATTTGTCCAAAGATCCATCAGGTCTAAAATATGTTGTACAGCTATAGCAATACTTATGACCGTCACTAAAAACAGCAAGAGCATCACTAGAGCCGCAATTAGGACAAGGCTCATGGTGCAGAAAGGTCGATTCCATGATCTAGCATATAACGTGCACTTTGGAAATCACGAAGATTATATTGAAATCCTGTATCAAAGCTGTATCGGCACTGATGTTCAAAAGGTGTCATATGCCCACTATCAATAAGCCGCTTAGCAAGAGTAAGATCCTTTAGGATATCCGGCTTAGACCCATCGTGATTAAGGTAAGACACTCGGGCACAACGTGCAGCAGAGATAAGTGTGAGAATCCGCAGATCATCGATAGCACCCATCTCATCAAAGTTCACATATGGAAGCGTACGCCCCCCGTGAGCATTGATATAAATGTGGGTGTTGCTAACGGCATCCATAGCCATCTTAATAGCCTTAGCGAGATGCTGGAGCTCTGGATCAGCATCAGGAGACAACCGGAGATCAAAGAAATTGCTCCACTCAGTAGCAGTGACAATAACTTTAATCTTAGTGAAGGGCTCAAGGATGCGATTGATGTGCTGCTTATGAAACCCATTGTCAATCATCTTATGAGCAACCTCGATTGCCTTAAATGCAGCATCTTGCCACTCTTCACAAAAGATATCATAGTCATCTTCATTGACAATATCTTTGCCTTGCATGCCCTTGCAATTCTTATAGACATCTGAAGGCACCCAAGGATCATTCAAGATATTCTGAATAGTTCGCTCTACAGGTACCGCACGCGAGCTAGAGGCGTTCCGAGAGAACATTCGGTGTGTCATGAATTCACTATGGATGAAACGAGGATACTCCAATTCAAACGTATAGAGGTTATCCCAGCGTGCACGAATGATAGCTTTAGAGTTACCTACGCAATAGACCTTAGAGATAGGATCATCACTCATCCTCCTCCTCCTCCTCATCAATCTCATCATCAGCATCATCTTCAGAATCTAGGAAGGCTTCATATTCATACTCCCACTTCTCTTTCTGATTGTTGTGAAGCTCATCACGATATGAATCTCCATCAGGATAATGCCAATCTGATTTACGTTCAATAGGTTCCATAATTATGGTTTCCTTTAGTGTTTACTATGATATAGCTTTGGTAGGTGATAGGGGATTCGAACCCCTACGCCTTAAGGCACTATGGTTTAAGCATAGAACGTCTGCCAATTCCGTCAATCACCTAAAATATTTGGTCTCTCCGGTAGGATTCGAACCTACATAAGCCACTTTAGAAGAATGGTATATTGTCCAATTATATTACGGAGAGGTAGAATTAAGTTTGATAAAAGCCTCTAGTCTCGTGTTGAGGTCTCTGAGTAGTTCAACACCTTCTCTATGAAGTCCTGCACTCTCTGAGAGTAACTGTCTACACGCTTCGACTGACTTTGCATTAGCTCCTGAGGCATCCCTGAGAAGCTTTCTATCGGTGCTACTGAGGTTGTACTGCACCCGATTAGCATGTTTAGTAAGGGCAGCCAAGTCAGCAGCATCAGAAGCTTTACTTTTAATGATAAGGCTAATTGTTTCATCTTTCCTAGCTGTTAGCTCCTTTAGTTTGACTTCATTCTGAGCTTGAATAGCTACAAGTTCTTCAGTGTGCTTATTGCTTTCATATTTCCTGCCACCAATGACACCTGTAATGAAAGCTAATACTACTGCTAGTATGACTACCTTCTCCCACATAGTTTATTCTTCTCTCTAGTAGTGGAGATTTTATGCGATACGAACTAAGTCACCTTTAGTGAACTCAAGTGTCCCATTGGCTTCCTTAAGATCAGCTTGAGACAACTTGCATCTATCAAGAGAACTTGCATCTTCATAGATAACGTAGACAGCACCACGGCCGTACCACGGCTGAACATCAAAGCAAGGGCAGTCTTTAGCTACCCCCGGGAAATCTCTATGCCCTAAGACCTTAGCTTTAGGATACTTACTCTTAAGCCAGTCTAAAAGTTTCTTAAGAGATTCCTTTTGCTTCTCTGTAAAGTTGTCTACAGACTTACCGTTACGATCAGTCCCCCCAATAAGGCAAATGCCAACACTGTCATCATTATAACCCAGAACGTGACTGCCAATAGCTTCAAGGGGTCTGCCATTTTGAATAGTTCCATCCGTAAGAATGACAAAGTGATAGCCTATACCAAGCCATCCCCTTTGACGATGCATTTGATCAATAGTTTTCCAAGTGTACTCAGGCTTATTTTGAGTAGCGCTGCAGTGAACCACCAGATAATCCGTAGAACTGCGAGACTTGAACTTAACAAAGTTTCTATGGTAGTCAATCAGTGGTTCCTTAAAGGTAGTAGTCATTTATTAATTCTCTTGTTGTTATTGTTATTATTCTTGTTCTTCAAGATTCCCTCAGGGATATCTTTAGGTTTCTCTTTAAGCCATTCTTCGGGGATCAGCTTATCGGCAAACTTAATGCCGTTCTTGTTGCAGAAGCTAGCGTAAGTAGTAGACGATCCCTTATAAATGTACGTCTTACTTCTACTAAAGACAAACCGGATATCTAACTCAGGATGTTGCTCACGGATTAATAAATGCTTCTTCCTATCTTCAGCATCCCAGACACCCTTGGTTTCTATAATGATGCCATTAGGCAACACGAAATCAGGGGTATACTTGTGAGTACTCTGAGGAACGACATACTCTAAGTACTGTTCCTCATAGTGGGGCTCAATAGAAAAGGACTTGAGGAAGTCTGAATTCTTCTCCTCAAGTCCTGATCTGTAGGTGCCCGCGTTGTGCCTTTTAGCTTTGCTGTATGCTGCACTGCGGGTGGTCATTAGATACCACCAAAGACGTACTTAAAGTAATAATTCTTAGGGTCTAGCTTCTCTTCACTGCCCTTATCAAAGATAAGATCTCCACTAGGGTACTTGAAGGTAGGTTTAGCATCATTAAGCGAAAAGTACATGTAACCAATAAAGAGGCTACCCTCTTGCACACTAGAGGCATCTACAGGAATACTTTCTACATCTTTACAGTATTCCTTATAGACATCCTTACGCATCAGCATGACTGCAACAAAGTCACAATAGATATCTTGCAGCACATGATCAGGTAATTTAATGGTGCATGGGTTCCACTCATAGAGATCGAAAATAGGTTCCTTTTGTTCCTCTTTAAGTTCCTCAATGTTAGTCTTAAGACCCTGCACAACATCCTGCATCGTAGCAAGAGTAGATTGAGCCTTATTAATGCGGTTCTCAAGTTCTTCCAAAGTAATCATCTTAGGTACTCCCTAGTAATTATTAAAAATCAGTGGCTCCAACAGCCTTACGTGATTCTACTTCATCTTCATCGAGGCTGTCAAATGGTGCCTCTTCCTTGAATGCCTCATAGCCTTCCTCTTCAGCAGAGAAGCCGTAGTCCTCTGCAGATGAACCACCGAACTCGTTAAGCTTAATCACTTGGACTGCAACCGGTCGAAGGCTAAGGCCAACCTGCTTAGTTGACTGCATGAAGTAAGGTGCTGCAGTGAAGCTAAGACGAATCACTGAATCACGACCTACATTGACGTCAATAGGCTTGCCCTTAGAATCAAAATGGGCAATCTTAGCGTTGACTGTAGATCCATCCTTTTTCTTGATTACAGCATTCTGCTTAAACTTGAGGTAGACATTACCTTCTTCATCTTCAAAGTAAAGATCAGACTTATGGATCTTTTTCTTATTCATCGCATTGGCTTCAGAGACTGCTTCATCGAAAGCCTTGTTCTGAATTGCCTCAAGCTTCTCAATGAGCTTCTTAAGTTCATCAGTCATACCCTCAAAGCGCATAGTGACACTAAAGACACCTTCAGGATTGAACTTCATATCAGGCTCCTTCAGGTGAGGATACTGAGCAAAGCCCTTCGGAGTAGTGTAACGTTCGATCATTTTAAAATGGTTTCCTTGTTTAATTAATTAAGTAAAGGTTACTAGAGAGATTCCTTGGTTCTCTCTAGTAGTGGAGATTATATTAAGTTACTAGCAGAACGCATACATAGACTGTTTGACTACATCAAGATCTAATGTACCGTGCTTAGGAATCGGAGGCAACTCCTTAGCTTTCTTAGGAGACAACATGTTCTCGACTTGATCATGAAGATCCTGCAGTACATCATTCTGTTTGTAGGTTTCAGCAAAGACCTCACGAACAAGAGAGAACATCAAATCACCTTGACCTGCAGGGCAGCCATAGGAATCATGAATCATAGCGAACTGATGGATACCTGCATCAACACAAGCGTCTACAGTTAACATGAGGTGACTAGCATCCATAGAGTGCACGTAGTTAGGAGCGATACCCTGTTTCTGCTTACGAGAATCGATTTCCCCTAAGTCCTCTGAGACACTAATCTGAAAAGTTTCACCTTCTTTCTTAGATTCCTCAGGAGCACCCGATTCATCAGACACATGAATAGTTCCGCTGCAGAAGGTCTTAAGTTTCTTCAGGCGTACTTTAGGATATCTTTGACGAACCAAGAAACCACTCGGAGTTACCCATTGTGTAGGAAGGTTCTCTCCGTTGATATTCTTGTCCGTAGCGAGTAGTCCTGAGGCAGTCTGAAGCCAATCCATAGCTTCTCTAGCTTTGACAACAACTTCACCTAATGAATTCCAAATCTTGTCAGCCATATAGGTTGCAGCTTGTCGAGGCTTAGAGAATGCTAAAGGATGATGCTCTAAATGAGGATAGATAGTATCTTCAAGGATCTGTTCAGTAAAGCCAAACTTCTTCGCTCCGTATGAAAGTGTCATAGTTGGTCTCTTGGTTACCTTACGGGTAATCCCATAGGCCAGCCACTCAGCAGCAAGAGACTTAGTACCCTTTGAGACGTACTCAGCGCCATCTTCAGCAGTCTTTAGTTCATCTTCAGTACCCTCAGCAGCATCCTTCATCACAGCTTGTTTCACATGCTCAGCGACAATACCGTAGATATCGTGAACTTTATCATCAGGCACGAGGTTAACTGCAGTACCCCCAATCTCATCCTTTAGCATAGCTGAGAAGTGCTGGATACCACTGCAGCTGCCATCGAATGCTACTGGGATATGAGACACATAATCTGTACCCTGTTCCATGAAATCAGCCCATTCAAAGCAGAATGCTAGGAACTCCCAAGGGGAATCTGTTTCAGTCCATTCAAGATATGTGAGAGGATCTTTAGCAGTCTTTAGGATAAGCTCAGTGTTCTCATAGACCCACGCAATACGTTCCTCTAAAGGTTTCTTATCGAGGCCATAGCAATTAGCACCCTGAATAGCTAACCAAGCTACCCCTGAATCCCCCAAAGGAGCACCATCGGCAAACTCCAGCAAACTCTTGCAGAAATCAGTGCCTTGTGGGTTCAGCAAAGGCAGCGGATAGACACGACCACGGAAATCAAGATTATGAGGAAAGTAGATACGTTCATAGTCTTTATAGATATCCGCAAGGGCAAGCTGAGCATTCACTGCATAACGCTTAGACTTACGCTTATTGTCACGCTGAAAGTAGATAACCATAGCCTTACGCCATTCCTTCTGTACCTGAGGATCCTTGTCTGCTGCCTCAGGTCTAACTGGAGGTTCCTCAGGTTCCGCTAAAGGCATCTCAAGACCATCAGGGATATGCTTCCACTTAGAGATCTCCTGAGCTACCTTAAGTACCCTTTTGTTGATTCTCCAAGGTGTTTCTTGAATAGCATTAACAGCCTTATAAACGTCAGGCATATCGAGATCTCCATAGAGATCCATAACAGTCTTTTCATTAAGACGAACTAAAGGAATGGGGCGCTTGAGATTGATATAGTAGCCACCGTTGATAGGATTACTCCAAGGCTTAGGAGGGATGACCATAGGACGATTCTTAAAGAGAAGATCAGCCATCTCCCTATCATTATGGGCAATGTACTGAACAATCTCAGGAGCAATCTCAAATCGATAGGAAAGCTTGATACCTTGGGAGTACCTAGAGATCTTCCCTAGACCGGTAGACACAATAAAGATATCAATCAACTTCATACCTAGATTGCAGCGAACAGAATCAGTCCATTTCTCCCACTTCTCTTTACGTTCCTCATCAGCTAACCATTTATCTTTGGCGTTAACAAAGGCAGTCTTGAAAGACATACCTATACGTTTGTTGAGGTTGACCTGAAAGTAGGATCGTTCCTTCTCAGACAAAGTAGACAATACATCTTGGAACTTCATCTCCAGTTCTAACTCAGTTCCTAACTCTTTTGCAAGGGACGTAAGGTTAATCTGAGGGATAGCATTAGAAAGAATAGTTCTAAGAGACAAGAAAGCTACATGCTCAATCTCTAGCTGCTTTAAGACAACTGCACAAATATGGCGCTTACCTGGTTTACCACTGTCAGCTTTTTCATAGAAACTCTTTAGTCCCTTACAGAAAGCAGGCAGGGCTTCTTTAAGCAGCACTTTAGTTGTCCCAGTGTCAGCTAGAGTTTTATTCTCTCTAGCCTTATTAATTTTAGACATGAAAGATTGATAAGCTAAATCCTTACTCTCTAATTCTAATTCTATTTCTTTATCAACTAAATGCTTTCCATATTTCATGCATAGTTCGTCATAACCTACTTCATTAATCCGAATAGCTGCAATAGATTCTTTAGTGCCCATTTGGTTTCCTTTAGTTAACTTTAAGTTATCTTTAGTTAATCTTTAGATTAGTATCTATAGTAATAACCTACTTAGTTATTTATATTATAATTATTATAATTATTATTATTATGATTATACTCTTATAAGTTATTATTATAGTTATTATCATTAAAGTTAATATCTATAGTTCTCTATAGTTTATCTTTAGTTAATCTTTAGATTAGTATCTATAGTAATAACCTACTTAGTTATTTATATTATAATTATTATAATTATTATTATTATGATTATACTCTTATAAGTTATTATTATAGTTATTATCATTAAAGTTAATATCTATAGTTCTCTATAGTTTATCTTTAGTTAATCTTTAGATTAGTATCTATAGTAATAACCTACTTAGTTATTTATATTATAATTATTATAATTATTATTATTATGATTATACTCTTATAAGTTATTATTATAGTTATTATCATTAAAGTTAATATCTATAGTTCTCTATAGTTTATCTTTAGGTTATCTTTAAGTTAACTATATTCCCTTGTCTCTCTGATTTGATCTAAATCAATGTCTTATCCTACCTCTCTCTAGTACTGGAGATTATATTTTTTTTCTTGACCTAGATCAATATTAATATAATCTCCCCTATTAGATAGAGTAATCTTACTACTCTTCGTCTCGTTCAATCAGTGGTCTGCCATAAAGATGCCTATTGAGAAACTCTTTATAAGCTTCATATTTCTCTTTGTCTTTCTTACCAGATTCCCCATTTTTATGGCCTGCCCTATAGGCATATTTGATCATATTTCCTTTACAGAAACCTATGAATTCCTTGTGAGAAAGCAGCTCTTGCATTAATTCAATAGGCTGAATTAAGCCCTGATAATGCTTCTGATCTTCTGGCTTTCCACTATCGTTTACTCCTTCATTAACCCATTCATTGTCGTATTCCTGCATATTAATTCCCATTTATTACATAGAACTCAGTTAAATCGATGTTGTCTTTATGTTCCTCATAGTACTCTTTAGAGTAAACTATTGAAGTTTCTTTGTGAATTAAATATTTAATGTTCATGTTCATGTTCATGTTAATGTTCATGTTCGATACACCACATTTTATAGGGACGACCAACCATATAGTTGCCAAGCTGCTCATAAATGCTGAAGATCATGCTCTCGCGCTGCTCATAGGTAACTTTGGAGTTCTCATAGAGTGAATCGATGTAGTCTACTGCAGGCTGCACTTGAGTAAAGACTGTAGCGCTCAGTGTGTTCTCATCAAAGCACTCTACGGGTACTTCTTTGCATAGATTGCAGCTGATCAATCTCATCTTGCCTCCTGGTGTTCTGTAATCGTGAATGACAATGTACATGTTGTGGTTTCCTATTTAAAATGGCCGCAGAGGCCTCAGATTTGCATCAGGTTAAACGATAGTGTACTTGGTGGTATGTTGGTACCCCTGAGCACCTATCGTTTAACTGAGGTGAAATTAGAGAGGTTTTAGAGATCCTTCCAGTCACCAAGCCACTTCCATTTCTGAGAGTTGATATCGTACATCCTCAGCTGGACTTCGCTGCCCCTTGGGTATCCTGAGTTCTTCTTTAGGAACTCATATTTAATTAGTGCATCACAAAGGTTGCTGAAGGATGTTGCCCACATACGATAGCGCTTGCCATTGTATTTCTGGACAAAGACTGCATACACGATGTTCTCCTATTGCTTACTGAAGGTTGAAATTGCTTACTGAAGGTCGGTTGCGAGCCGTGATGATGACGACACCACCCTCTACATAGATTTCGGGAGATTCATTGCAGAATGCCTTGAAGCTTTTGCACTTCCAGAGATCTCTGGCTGCCCAAATGGCTTCACGCAATTCTGCGTTATCTTCTCCAAAGACTTCCAGCAGGAATGAGTGAATGTGCTTTGCTGTGGTAGCTGAGTACCAACCAAAGATTTTAAGTGTCTTGTCCGACAAGTCGAGGCAGGCAACTTGAGTGTCATAAGAGTACAGACGATGAGTGTTCTCATCCTTATCGTTAGTGACTACGACAATAGCCTTACCATAGAATGATTTTTGGTGGCCTTTAGGCTGAAGGTTGTATGTATAGCGTGACATGATGTATCTCCTAAGTGAGTGACTTGGTGTTTAAGTTAGCTCTAATTGTAGGCTCCTGATGGTTACTTGTCAAGAGCCTATGTATTAGGACTATCCCTAAGGATCAAAGTTCAATATCGGCAGCCGGCTTGAGTTCATCATACTCTTGCCACTTGTCATCCTTAACAAGCCAATCGATCAGCTCATTGATATCGATGTTGTCATTGATTTCCCACTCAGGAAAGCACTTGATCTCTGAAGTGCTCTCAATGACTTGAAAGTAAGCATCACGTTCATCCGAGCGAATGAGACTGAAAACAATATCACTTGGTGCCCAATCCTTGAGTACTTCGTCAAGCTTATCCCCACAGAACCAATGAATGCAATGATCCGTGTCGTCTATGGACTTGCAATAGTCGTTCCAAATGGAGACCACTTCGGCCGGATACATTTCGTCAATAACGAGCATGAGTTTGCCGGGAAGAGGATTGAACTTATTGGTGGTGGTGGTGGTGGTGGTGTTTGTCATGATGTTGTCTCCTATAAGACTTGGTTTGACTTGGATTACTTCTTGCAATCTTGGATTGCTTCTTGTAATCTTGGATTACTTCTTACTTTAGCACACTCAAGAGAGCTTGTCAAGAATGTACTATGTAAGTATTAATACCTACTTGGCAGCCGATTGCCACTTCCCCTCGAAGTTCTCAATGCCTTGCATGAGTGCATAATGCTCAACTTCTCGGATGACTAGAAGAGTACGTTCTTCATCTCTGAAGTCTGAGTAGTGCATTGCATTCCACAGAAGATAAGCCTCAAACTCATGAAAATGGGCACCATCATCATCATCATCATCATCAGTCGTAAACTGGATCACATACTGAGCACCATCAGGGCACACTATAGAAACCCTCTGTGTCTCTGCATCCGATCTGATGATCACTCTCTTTAATCTGAACTGTAGCATCTTTAGATCCTCCATGTGATCTGTTTGTTTAACCATGAGCACACTTTAACAAACCCACAAGCGATTGTCAAGCCCTCCCCTATCCCCTGTTCATGGGATACCCAAGGTGCCCCAACGCTATTATAATAATAATGATAATAATGATGATGATGATGATGATGATGATCATCGGGTAGGCCTTCGGGCTTCCCAAGGTTGCCAACAGGGAGCGACAGATATGATATAAGTAGAAATACCTATGTTACCCCGAAAAAACATAGATGAACCAAATGTAAACAATAGCCCCCCGAGGTTACCCTAAAGCTACCCTAAAGCTACCCCGAAAAAACATAGATGAACCAAATGTAAACAATAGCCCCCCGAGGTTACCCTAAAGCTACCCTAAAGCTACCCTAAAGCTACCCTAAAGCTACCCTAAAGCTACCCTAAAGC
>OJOG01000195.1_pt1 | contig 39640 bp, 32 predicted proteins | sample 1598101 | NCBI WGS metagenome assembly OJOG01 (sample SAMN03922460, study PRJEB24848) | human gut metagenome | isolation source: stool sample | host: Homo sapiens | place: Germany | collected 2009-11
ACCGCAGAAGTCTTGGACTGGCCGCCTGACCGTCCAAAAAAACATCCGCACCCCCGGCCGACGGCGCATCCGTCGATTCGGATCGCCGGTATGATGCCGAAACCCTCACATTGCAGGTAACGGTCGCCGACGTATCCACCCGCAGCGAGATACGTGTCACCATCGGCGACACGACGATGGCCGCCGATCCCCGCATGGAAGACGTCTTCGACATCCTTCGGCATGCCGAAATGCGATATCTGACCAAGGAACAGGCTTATGCCGCCATAGCGGAGAACGGCATCGACGCATTGGCCACGATGGATTCACTCGAGCACGTCAGCGGGCCGGACATGGAAGATTGCTCCGATTCGCATATGCCGAGCGCCGTCCGTCAAGCGCTGACGGAGGTGCTGCTCCGATCCTAGCCCGCATGTCGCCTCTCCCGGAATACGCCACGGGAGAGGCGACAGCAGCCCGTCACAGACCCATGTCCAGGCGAACGCCGGGCCGTCAACACGTCGAGGCACGACGCACCAGATCGTAGGAGGTCACATACGTGCGGAACGGATCCGCCGACCCCTCGATGCGCGCGATCAGCATATCCACGGCATGTCGCGCGTAATCATCCACATGCGGGTCGATCGTCGTCAATCCGGGCATGCAGTACTCGGCATCCGGCACGTTGTCGAACCCAATGACCTGCATATCCTGCGGCACGCGCACGCCGCGCCGCTGCAGCTCATGAATCACCCCGATGGCGAGCGCGTCGTTCAGGCACATGACCGCATCCGGACGCGGCGCATCCGGATCGTCCAACAGCCCCGCCACCGCATCGCGGCCGCCGGACTGCACCCAATCCGCGTTACGGACCAGCCGCCAATCGACCTGCAGGCCACGCTCCTCATGGGCCAACACATAGCCGCGGGTACGCATCGTGCTGGTGGTTTCGGGCCGCGACTCGCGGTCGGCATCCGGGCATGCGTTCTCCGCGGTGCCGCCGATCAACGCGATCCTACGGCATCCCGAATCCAGCAGCGCCCCCACCGCGGTGCGTACGGCCTCCACGTTCGGCATCGTGACCCAATCGGCCAGTCCCTGCGTATCGTAATCGCCCACAATCACCAACGGATACGGCTGGTGCAGTATCGTGCGATCCGTGATCGGCGAGCCCATGAAGAAAATCCAGCCGTCCGCGGCCAGCTTCTTCGTCTCCGGGATCGCCTGCGCCAAGCCGCCGGCGCTGTTGTAGGTATCGGTGATCACCGCGTACCCGCGGGAACGTGCCGCCGCCACGATGCTGTCGGCGAGATAGGGCATGAACGGCTGGCAGAAATCGGTGATGGCCAGTCCGATGAGCTTCGTGCCGCCGGTTTTCATGGCGCGGGCGGACACGTTAACGCGGTATCCGAGGCGTTCGATGGCATCCTGGACACGCTGGCGCGTCTCCGGGCGCATACTGCCGGTGTTGTTCAGCACATTCGACACCGTTTTGATGGAGACGCCCGTCTCGCGCGCCACGTCGGTGATGGTCACCCGTTTCGCCACAGCACCCCTCTCGTCGCACCATCGGGCATGTTCCGCACGGTTCAGGCGGAACGCCCGTCTGATTCCAGCATAACGCGTTTTCCCCGGCCGGTCCGGTCCCTTCCGCCCGGCCCGGGAAGCAAGGGCCGTGCGATCCGTCCTTCTCCGGAACGGACCGCGCGGCCCATCGCGTCACTTGATGTGCAGGGCGGTCCAACTCACCGGCGGCAGGGAGACGCGGACCACGCCGGACTCGGCATCGTACATGGCCGACCCGTTGGCGTGCGGGGTCACACGGTTCTGGTCGTAGAGCGTATTCGCGGCGAACAGATCGTCGTCGTGCAGCGTCTGCGCCTCGACGGATGCCGGCTGCGCGCCGTCCTGCAGTCTGATCTCGAACTCGGCGGTCGCCTCGAGCGAACGGTTCACCGCAAACACGGCGAGCGAGCCGTCGGCGCAGCGCACGGCCACGGCGTTCACGCCGTCGACCTCGCCATAGCGCGGCGTATCCACGGTGCCGGCGGACAGCTTCGGCTCCAGCACGGTGCCGCCCTTGGCCAGGCGCGCGGTCACGGAGAACGGGTGGAACGTGGTCTGGCGCCAGGCCGGGCCGCCCGGCTCCGTCATGATCGGGGCGATGACATTGACCAGCTGCGCCAGGCTGGCGGCGCGCACGCGGTCGGCGTTCTTGAGCAGCGTGATCATCAGATCGCCGAACACCACGGCGTCGGCGGCGGTGTAGATGTCCTCCAGCAGACGCGGGGCCACCGGCCAGTTGCCGATGCCCTCGGGGGTCTTGCTCGGCTCCTCACCCTGGTACCAGACATTCCATTCATCGAACGAGATGTACACGTCGTGCGCGCTCTTCAGATGGGCCTTGGTGGCGTCGATGGTGGCGGCCACGTCCTTGATGAAGCCGTCCATATCCACGCCGGAGGCCAGGAAGCTGGCCATGTCGCGCGTGCCGTCCTCCTTGAAGAACGGCTGGTAGTAGGCGTGGCAGGAGACGAAGTTCACGTTCTCGTAGGTCTTCTCAAGAACGGTCTGCTCCCACTTGCCGAAGGTCGGCATGCCATGGGCGGAGGAGCCGCACACCACCAGTTCCACGTCCGGATCGATCTGGCGCATGCCGGCGGCCACGGAGGCGGCGAGCATGCCGTAGTCCTCGGCGGACTTGTGGCCGAGCTGCCACGGGCCGTCCATCTCGTTGCCCAGGCACCACATGCGGATATCGAACGGCTTGTCGGCGCCGTTGGCGCGGCGACGTTCCGACAGCTCGGTGCCGCCGGGCACGTTCGCGTACTCCAGCAGGTCCAGGGCCTCCTGCAGGCCGCGCGTGCCCAGGTTGACGGCCTCCATCAGCTCGTTGCCGCCGGTGGCCTCAAGCCATTCGGCCATCTCGTGCAGGCCGAATTCGTTGGTTTCGGTGGAATGCCAGGCCAGATCGAGTCGACGGGGACGTTCCTGCTTGGGGCCGATGCCGTCCTCCCAGCGGTAGCCGGACACGAAGTTGCCGCCCGGGTAGCGGATGGTGGTGGCGCCGAGTTCCTTGACCAGGTCGATGACGTCCTTGCGGAAGCCGTGCTCGTCGGCGGTCGGGTGGTCGGGCTCGTAGATGCCGGTGTACACGCAACGGCCAAGGTGCTCGACGAACGAACCGAACAGACGATTGTTGACCGGAGCGACCTCAAAATCGTCATCGACGACGAGACGTGCGGTCAGATGGTCCTGCTGGGGCATGGGATTCCTTTCTACATATCTGCATGCACTCTGCATACGTGACACGTATCCATACAACGATGTACCGCGGAGGCGCGGGCGACCGGGGACATCCGTGTGACAGCCACCAGTGTAGTACAACCTTGTACTGACTGCCGGAAGGCGTGGCGCAGAGACGGCTGAGACCTTTTGGCGCACCACTGCAGCAAAAAAGATCCCAAGAAGTCGAATTACAGTCCCATCCGACGCATAGCCACCGTGAACATACGGCAAAAGGCATCAACCACGTCACCCGTCCACCCGCTACATTCACAAGCAGTACCGCCCACTCTGCATCATTCGCATATGCAAAGGCCGCGAACCGTACGATGACGGTTCGCGGCCCCCTGACATGCCATTAGGCCACCCGGCTCGCACCGGCTGTTCGGCCTGCCGGCTCAGCCCTCGCGCTTGGGCGCCTGGCTGGCCACGCGGGTCAGGCGCGGCGGGCGGCGCGTGGACACGAACAGCGGCTGCACCTCGACCAGCGGGTTGTACGGCGCCAGGCCGAACCACTTGACCGGGGAACCGGCCACGCGGCGGATCGCGTACTTGATCTGCAGCGAGAGGGCGCCACGGCCGGAGACCTTCGACTCGGGCATCAGCGCCTTGTGGATCACCACGTAGCGGATGGTGCCGATGCCGGGATCGGCGTCAAGCTTCGGGTAGATCGACTGCTGGTTCGGCAGCTCGCCGGTCTTCTCCAGATCGTGCATGATCTGATGCAGGTAGGCCGGGATGGACTGCGAGACCTTGAAGCCGAGGCGGATGCGCACACGGAACAGGTAGTCGGTACCGAAGCTCTCGACCGAATACTCACGGGTGAACGGCTCGTCGGTGGTCTCGACGGCCACCGCCCACCATGCGCGGGCGCGCTTGGGGTGGTCGGCGAAGATCGAGAAGAAGATGTCCGTATCGAGACGCTTCAGGTCCGGATCGCTGGTCAGGTAGACGATGTTGTCCGCGAACCGGTGGATGCGGCTATCGCCGTGCAGCTTGTCCAGCGCGGGGAGGAAGTCCTTCGGCATCATGTGCCGACGCTGCGAGCGCTCCAGCTTGGTGCCCTCGTTCCACGTGTACATGATCATGAGGATCGCCAGCGTGAGCAGCAGCGTGAACCAGCCGCCGTGCAGGAACTTGGCCATCGAGGCGGCGAAGAACAGGACCTGGATCGCCAGGAACACGATGGTGAACACAACGGCGCCGAACTTGTTGCTGCGGTGCCACAGGTAGATGCCCAGCAGGATCGTGGTGGTGATCATCGTGATGGTCAGTGCCAAGCCGTAGGCCGCCGAGATATGTTCCGAATCGCGGAACAGCAGCAGCACGGCCAGCGTGGCCACGCACAGCACCACGTTGACGACCGGAATGTACAGCTGGCCGCGGGTACGGGCAGGGTAACAGACCTGCAGATGCGGCATCCAGTTGAGGCCGGTGGCCTCGGAGACCATGGTGAACGCGCCCGTAATCAGCGCCTGGGAGGCGATGATGCCGGCGGTGACCGACAGCACGACGGCCACATAGCGCACGTTCGGATCCATCATCTGGAAGAACGGGTTGATCCCCTCGGCGTCGGCCAGTTCGGGGTTGTTCTGGTTGCGCAGCATCCACGCGCCCTGGCCGAAGTAGTTGAGCACCAGCGCCACCTTGATGAACGGCCAGGTGAAGTAGATGTTGCCGCGGCCCACGTGGCCCATATCCGAGTACAGCGCCTCGGCGCCGGTGGTCGAAAGGAACACGGTGCCCATCAGCGCCAGACCGGTGGCGTTATTCGGACTGAACAGGAACTTGATGCCGTAGTACGGGTTGAGTGCGGCGAGCACGGACCAGTCGTTGCCGATGGCTACCACGCCGACGATCGCCAGGAACGCGAACCAGACCATCACCACCGAGCCGAAGACCTTGCCGATCGATTCGGTGCCGCGCGACTGCACGGCGAACAGGATCACGATGATCACCGCGGTGATCATCATCGTCAGATCCTTGTTCTCGGTGAACAGATGCTCCAACGCCGGCAGCGTCTTCAGGCCTTCGACGGCGGACGAGATCGACACGGCCGGCGTCAGCACCGAGTCCGCCAGGAAGGCCGCGCCGCCGAGCATGGCCGGTATGACGAGCCATGCGCCGTATTTGCGAATCAACGAGTACAGAGCAAAGATGATTCTGCAGAAACGGACATCCAAACATCCCAATTCACATCACACATGACCGATTCTCCAGAATCGGACACACAGAACACATTTTTCGGAACTCAGACGTCCGATTCGGCAGAATCGGACACATGTGCACAAGTCGAATGATGAGCACGACTATCGACGGGCGTTCGCCGGTTGTGGACGCCGCTGAAATCGATGCGATCCACACCGGGCACACGCATGAAGACGCACAGTATCAACGCGTGGTATCGCCTGGCACCAGTGTCATGGGAATAAGCACGTTCGGCTCGAACGGCTTGGGGATGTTCTTGCGTGAAGCGTTAGCCGCGGCCACTTCCTCATTGGCAATCGCCTGCACGATATGGTCGGCCGCCGACTGTGCGATCGCCGAGAAATCCTGCGCGACCGCGGTCAGCTTCATGCCGGCCAAATCAGTCAAATACGTACCATCGTAGGCAACGATCTGCAGCTCGTCAGGAATGGAAATTCCACGGCCCAACGCTTCGCGCACGCAGAACGATGCACCAATATCGGAACTGACCACGGCATCGACGCCGTCGGTCGTCACCTTGTCGAGCGCATTGCTGACCGCACGATGATAGCCGGCAAAATCCATCACTTCGCCAGCTTCAACATACTCGTATTTCACGCCTGCGGAGGTCAATTCCTGTTCCAACGTGAGGTAGTAGCGCACCGTCGGGAACGTGGTCTTTCCCAAATCGAACGGTCCTTCCTCGACTTCTCCGCGCGCAGCCAAATCGAAGAATTGATCTCGCGGACCGCCAATCATCACCACATGTTTGGCACCATTGCGGATCAGCATCTGCGCAATCAATCGCCCACCCTGCTCGTGGTCGGATCCGATTGACGAAATACCGTCTCCAAGCACACGGTCGAACGCGACGATCGGGCGATGAATCGACGTCCAATAATCGCCGGGATGCGAAGTGTGCGCACACATGACGATGCCGTCCATCATGTGCCGACGCAACATGTCGACATACTGGATTTCGCCATCCGCCTCATCTGCGGTAGAGCACAGCATAGTGCGTAATCCTTGCGCGGCGAGTGCATGCTGCAGATGTGCGGTAAACGTCGCAAAGAACGGGTGGCGGATGGTAGGCACGATGACGCCGACCAGATTCGTGCAATCATGATACAGATTGCGGGCAAGCTCGTTCGGCACATAATTGAGGGCTTGCATGGCTTTGCGCACACGTTCGCGCATGTCATCAGACACGTACCCGTTGCCGTTCACCACCAGCGAGACGGTGCTCAGAGACACCCCGGCCTTCTTCGCCACATCGCGCATGCCGACCATGATCGCACCTTCCCCGTTATCACTGTTCTATCGTTGTATGCTCACGTGCTTACCACGAAATATTACATTCATTTACATTCTCTCGAACCTGTTCGACAGTCCGGCAACGAAATACAGCTTCTTAGTGTCGACTCCTGCGGAGGCGAAGGCCTTCAGCAGCGGCTTGGTCTGGTCGAATGCAATCACCAGCGTTGCATCCGGACTGGCGGCCTTGATGGCGGTGGCGCTCAGATTTCTTTCACGTTACTCAGCGACCGTCCGTGTAACGTGAAAATTACGCCGGATTGGCAAGCAGCGCAATGCCGAAACCGGCGGCCACGCAAATGAGAGGCACCGCGACGGTTGCTATTCCATAGCCCAGAGCCAGCGTAAAACGACGCTGGCGAATCAATGAAACCACTTCGTTGAGCGCCGTGGAGAATGTTGAGAAACCACCGAGAAATCCGACAACGAACATCATGACCGTGTCCATATCCACCGATTGCGAATAGTAGGACATCATGGCGATGCCCGCGCATAGCGAGGCGACGCCGTTGATGACGAGCGTGGATAGCGGGAAGTTGCGGTTCGTTCTTCGATTCTCGCGGTTCCAGCCTCGTTGAATTGACACGTCGAGCACGTAACGGGCCATGGCTCCCAGACCGCCGAACAGACAGATCATCCACATCATCAGCGCACCTCCCCGGTAGTCGGGTCGGCGACAAGCGAAATCTCCGCAGTGATCGGTTTGGGCTCGAAGCTGGGTGGAAGCGGGTTGGCCGGCTGCTGGATTGGCTGCGACTGCTGCTGGGGCTGCTGGATTGGTTGCGACTGCTGAATCGGCTCGGGCAGCTGCCCCAAGTCTGAAGTATCCGGCTCGCGCAACAACGGCTGCGATGACTGTGTCAGCTGAGGAACGACCAGCGGAGGAATCTGCGGAACGTGGCCTGTCTGCATAGGCTGGATGGCAGTCGGCGGCACGGTTGGCGTTTCGACTCGCGGAACCTGTCCCGTCTGTGCAATCTGCTGGGCCGTCTGCGCGGCTTCCATTGCGGCCTGCGCGGCAGAACGCGCCACGTCGGCCACTTTCACATGGCGTACGCCCTGCGTGTCCGATTCGGCAGAATCGGACACGGAAACAGCTGAAAACGCACCCCGAACCCGCTTTCGAGTACTCCGTGACAGCAGTGCCTGCATCAGAACCACGCCGGCGGCGGCAGTGAGCAAACCGCCTGCAAAATTTCCCGCAAGATAGCCAAGCGCACTGGCGATATGCCGCTCGTGCAGACCTTCCATCGTTTCCAGCATCACGCCGGACATCGTCGAAAGCCCGCCGAGCAAGCCGAGCCCAACGCCACGGCTGACAACCTGCCGCACCCGGCGACGCAGCCACGAAGCGGTCGCCATGAATTCGGTCAGCATCGCGAACAGGAAGCAGGCGACCATATTCGACACAAACGTGCCCACAACGAATGGCGTCCCGCTGACCGACGGCAGGAGCATATCCAACGCATGCCGACAGCCGACTCCAACAAATCCACCGACGAACACCACAACATACATCAGTCCGTCGGCGAGCGGATTGAACCGCGCCTGCATACGTTTCATCGGCGCCAGGGGAATCGTAGGCGGATCCATGGTGTTAGCGGCGGGCGCGGTTGCACCAGCATGCATCACCTCAACAGTGTCGATTGCCTGCGTGATGGGATGTGAGTCCTCACCCGCAGTCACCACGTCTCCCGGCGATTGTTCTTGCGATTCCATTGCGCTCCCCCTGTACTGGCCTTCCGCGGACAGCGTTGTTCCGCCCATAGGCCGTGCAACAACGAGCTGGGCCGCGGTTGCCGCCTTCCTAACGCATATGAGTTTACACGGAGCGCCAACGTATGCACCCTGGATGTCCGATTCCGCAGATTCGTACATCCAGAGTCCAGCCGAATTCAGCCAGGCTCAGTCAAGCCGGGCATCACACAGCCGCCGCATCGCAGGTCGCACCTCGCGCTCCTCCTCGCCACTGAACAGCACCACCAGATAGTCGCCGGCACGCAGCCGTGTATCGCCGCGCGGCACGATCTCGCTTTCGCCGCGACGCAGGCCGATGATCAGGCACCCAGACGGCCAACGCACGTCACGCACCCGCTTGCCGTCCGCAATCGCTCCCATTTCCAATGGCAGTTCCATAATGCCGCTGCCCACATGGCTTGCGATCGCCATCTGCATGCCTTGCGCGCGCACGTACCGCTCCAGCAACTCCCCATAAATCGGTTTGGTGCGCAGCAAATCGGACACCAACAGCGCGACGAAAGCGACGGCCGCGACCGGCAGCATGTGCGTCAACGTTCCAGACATCTCCACAGCCAACAGAATCGACGTGATCGGCGTTTTCACGGACGCGGCGAGCGTGCCCGTCATCACGCACACCGCAAACACCGCCACTGCGTCGGATGGCAGATCACCGAATCGATGCAACACTTCACCGCAGATGCCGCCGGCCAACGAACCGACCGCAAGAATCGGCATGAAAATACCGCCAGGCGCGCCTGAGCCGAAACTCGTGGATGTGAACAGCATCTTCGCCACGAACAGCAGACACAGCATTCCCAAGCCGACGCGCGCATGTTCGGCGGTATCAATCAGATTCGAGCCGCCGCCGAGCACATCGGGCAGCCAGATGCCGACAGGCAACGCGATCGCAATCGCAATCATCGGGCGGCTCCATGCCGGCAGTTTGCCGTACAGCGTCTGGAAGCCAAGCAACGAGCGGTTCATCAGCGAACCAACCAAACCGGCCACCAATCCCAACGGAATCAGCCACACATACTCTTCCAACGACAGCTGACCGATATCACCGAAATCCAAAACCGGACGCAGACCGAAACAGTATTTTGAGACGAAATCGGCGGTCAGCGATGCGGCGGTGGCGCCCATCAGAATCGCAGGGGAAAAACTCCGATGCACCCCTTCCAAAGCGAACATCATGCCGGACAGCGGCGCGCTGAACGCGGCGGACAAGCCGGCCGCGGCACCGGCGGTGACCAGATAATGCTCCTGCATGTCCTCACGGCGGCGGCCGCGCAAACGGTGGGACACACACTGCGCGCCCGACGCACCAATCTGAATGGACGGCCCCTCACGGCCGAGCGACAGACCAAACAACGCGCCCAACAGTCCACCGACGAAACGGACTGGCAGAATCGTCTGCCAACGCATCTTCAAGCCGCATATCACCACGCCGTTGGTCTGCGGGATGCCGCTGCCACCAGCCATCGGCTCCTTGCCGACCATCCACGCGATTGCTAGCGCGGCCGCCACCGCGGCAACCGCCCACGGCGCAATCAGCCACGGGGTCTCGCGAATCCGCGCATATATCCAACGGGACGCATCCGTGCCGTATTCGATGCCGAGACGGTATACGACAACCAGCAATCCTGAAACCAGACCAATGACTATGCCGGCCGCCGCCATCTTCCACTTCAAGTGGTCGAATCGCGGAATCAGCCGGCGGATATCATGTGCCGCGTCGTTACCAGTCAAGCCGGGAAATTCGTTGCAGACGGTCAGTCGACCAGCGAATTGATCTGGATGACATGATCGCGCTGCGGACCGGTGCCGATCGCGGAGATACGGCAGCCGCTCAGCTCTTCCAAACGCTTGACGTAGGCCTGGCAGGTGGCGGGCAGCTCGTCGAAGGAGTGGCAGTCGGAGATGTCTTCGTCCCAGCCGGGCATGGTCTCGTAAATCGGCTTGGCGGCGGCGAAAGCGGCCTGATCGGTCGGCATATCGTCGTGACGTTCGCCGTCCACGTCGTAAGCCACGCAGATCGGAATCTCCTTCAGGCCGGCGAGCACGTCGAGCTTGGTGAGCACGATGTCGGTCAGGCCGTTGACCTGGGAGGCGTACCGGTTGACGACTGCATCGAACCAGCCACAGCGACGCGGGCGGCCGGTGGTCACGCCGAATTCGTGGCCCTGCTGACGCAGCCATTCGCCGGACTCGTCCAGCAGTTCGGTGGGGAATGGGCCTTCGCCCACGCGAGTGACGTAGGCCTTGGAGACGCCGACTACGCGGGTGATCTTGGTGGGGCCCACGCCGGTACCGGTGCAGGCGCCGCCGGCGGTCGGGTTGGAAGAGGTGACGAACGGGTAGGTGCCGTGGTCCACGTCAAGCATGGTGGCCTGAGCGCCTTCAAACAGTACGGTCTTGCCTTCGTCAAGCGCCTTGTTGAGAATCAGGCCGGTGTTGGCCACGTACGGCTTGAGGCGTTCGCCGAGCTTCAGCAGCTCCTCGGTGGTCTGGTCCACGTCGATCGGACGACGGTTGTAGAGCTTGACCAGCATCTGGTTCTTCTGGTGCAGGCTGGCCTCCACCTTGTCGTGCAGATGGTCGGCGTTGAACAGGTCATGCACGCGGATGCCGACACGGTTGATCTTGTCCGCGTAGGCCGGGCCGATGCCACGGCCGGTGGTGCCGATCTTGTGCTTGCCAAGGAAGCGTTCAGTCACCTTGTCGAGTGTGCGGTGGTAGGGCGCGATGATGTGTGCGGCCTCGCTCACCTTGAGGTGGGAGCAATCGATGCCGCGGGATTCCAGGCCGTCAATCTCCTCGAAGAGCACTTCCGGGTCCACGACCACGCCGTTGCCGATCACCGGGGTCAGGTTCGGGTTGATGATGCCGGAGGGCAGCAGGTGCAGGGCGTACGACTCATCGCCGACCACCACGCTATGGCCCGCGTTGTTGCCGCCGTTGAAGCGCGCGACGTAATCGACCTTGGTGCCGATCAAATCGGTAGCCTTGCCTTTACCCTCGTCGCCCCACTGAGCACCAATAAGAACAATTCCAGGCATGATGCACCTCCGCATTCGCACGATTCCGCCGGAAACAGACTACCGTACACCCTCTACCCTGCGAAGTTTCGTCTCACGCAGGGCGAGGCTGGAGGTGCGACAACCCGGAATGGGTGACGAATTTCTACTCGTACGAGGCGATGCTGTGACCAATCGCACAGCGCACAGGTTGAAGAACGGAGCCTAGAGGGCATGCCTCGCGCGATAATGAAGCCATGACGATCGCAACACCGGAACGCTATGCCGAAATGCTCGAGGCCGCCCGCCGAGGCGGTTACGCCTATCCAGCCATCAACGTAACCAGCTCACAGACACTGAATGCTGCGTTGAAGGGCTTCGCAGACGCCGAGTCCGACGGCATCATCCAGATTTCCGTGGGAGGCGCGGCCTACGTCTCCGGCAGGGGGGTCAATGATCGCGTTACCGGCTCGCTGGCGCTGGCGGCTTTCGCACATGAAGTGGCTGCGAAATACCCGAACATCACCATCGCTCTGCACACCGATCACTGCGCCAAGCAGTATCTGGATGAGTGGGTGCGTCCTCTGCTCGCGCATGAGGCCGATCAGGTGGCACGAGGCCAGGAGCCTACATTCCAGTCGCATATGTGGGATGGCTCCACCGTGCCGCTCAAGGAAAATCTGGACATCGCCGAGGAACTGCTCGACAAGTCGCAGAAGGCGCACACCGTGCTCGAAATCGAAATCGGCGCGGTCGGCGGTGAGGAAGACGGTCACTCCGCCGAAATCAATGAAAAGCTGTATTCCACTCCGGAAGATGGCCTCGAAGTCGCCCGCCGACTGGGTTTGGGCGAACGTGGCCGGTACATGGCCGCTTTCACATTCGGCAATGTGCATGGTGCCTACAAGCCCGGCGTGGTCAAGCTGCGTCCGTCGCTACTCGGCGACATTCAGGCGCGTGTGGCGCGCGCGGTGGCCGAAGGCGAGTTGCCTAGCGCGGCCGGCATAGTCGATTTCCCCAACGGCAAGCCGTTTGAGCTGGTGTTCCACGGCGGCTCCGGTTCACGCCCGGAAGAAATCGCCGAAGCTGTAAGCTACGGCGTGATCAAGATGAACATCGACACCGATACCCAGTACGCCTTCACCCGTCCAATCGCCGACCACGTGTTCGAGAACTACGACAAGGTGCTGAAGATCGACGGCGAAGTGGGCGAGAAGAAGTTCTACGATCCGCGTTCTTGGGGCCGTAAGGCTGAGGATTCCATGTCCGCCCGCGTGGTCGAGGCTTGCCGGCAGCTGGGTTCCGCGGGCAAAGCGCTCAAATAGCGCGTAATTTTGCGATCGTGCGCGACACTTTCCCGGAAATAATGAAAATCATTGAAAATCAATGGAGCGGACAACGGGAGTCGAACCCGCCTCTAAAGCTTGGGAAGCTTTCATTCTACCGATGAACTATGTCCGCATGCCTTACGGCTGCTGCACCTCACGTGACGAGCATGCTCAGCCAAACGAGGCACGAATAGTTATCCTAGCACGTCACCTGCCGACGCGCGTGGAGTAGGTGGGCGGAGCGATCGGCGTGCCGTTCATTTCATTGGCCATCTGCATGAGGCGCGCGATGCGCTCATCGGTCGGCGGATGTGTGGAGAACAAGCGCGAGAAACCGACCGCGGAGAACGGGTTGGCGATCATCATTGCGGAGACGGACTGGGTGCCGGCGGTTTTGCGCATCGGCGCGGTCTGTGCGCCGTAGGAAATCTTGTTCAGTGCGGAAGCCAGGGCCTCGGGATCGCCGGTGAGCAAGCTGCCGTCTTCATCGGCGTCGTATTCGCGGGTGCGGGAGATGGCCATCTGGATCAAAGACGCGGCAATCGGCGCGAGAATCACGCTCAGCAATGCGCCGATCAGGCCGAGGCCACCGGAACTATCGCGGTCGTCTCGCGAGCCGCCACCGAAATACATCAGCGAATAGCCCAGATAGGAGATGACAGTGGCCATGGCAGAGGCGATGGCGGAAGTCAGGATGTCGTGGTTGTACACGTGCATAAGTTCGTGGCCCAGCACACCACGCAGTTCACGGGCGTTGAGAATCTGCAGGATGCCTTGGGTACAGCAGACGGCCGCGTGCCGTTCGTTGCGCCCGGTGGCGAAGGCGTTCGGGCTCATGGTGGGGGCGATGTAGATGCGAGGCATCGGCTTGCCGGCCTTGGCGCTCAGTTCACGCACAATCTGGTAGATCTCCGGGGCTTCCTGCTCGCTGACTTCCCGCGCGCCCATGGAGGCGATGGCGAGTTTGTCGGAGAACCAGTAGGTGCCGAACGTGGTAATCAGGCCGATGACGATATAGATGCTCAGGGTTTGCCGACTGCCGCCCGTGGCCCACCAAATCAGCATGATGATGGCCCACATCAGGGCAAACAGCAGCGTTGTCTTCAGGCCGTTGAAATGGCCGTGCACCCGTACTTTGGCATCCATAATGCACACACTAAAATCGCATGCTGAATGATTGCTGGATATGCGCCGCGAGAAATGTCCCATATTCGCCCGGCCCGTCCGGCCCCGAGCCCGGCCGCGTCCGCACGGGGCGCGGCCGGGTGGACGAATGCCGGACGAATGCCGGACGAATGCCGGACGGGCGTGGGCGGGCCGTCAGGCGTGGGCGAGCTCGCGCATCTGGTCGGGCTCGATGACCTTCTTGTGCTCGCGGCCTTCCTTGGCACCCTCGGCGCGCTCGAAAGCGTCGACCTTCTTCCAGCCGGCGAAGTCGATCGGGCGAATGCCGCGCTCGGCCAGCAGTCGGTCGATGGATTCGGGGTCGCGGTCGGCTGCCACACGGCCACCTTCAGCGGCCTTGGCCAGATCCTCGAGCATGTTGGTCACGATGGCGAGCGCATCGGACTTGGTGGAGCCGATCAGGCCCACCGGGCCGCGCTTGGCCCAACCGGTGGCGTACAGGCGGTCGCGCACTTTGCCGCCGTCGGCCTCGGTGGTGATGCGGCCGTCGCCGTTGGCGTTGGCCAGGTGGGCGCCGTGCTCGTCGTAGGTGATACCGGGAGCTTCGGCGGGCTTGTAGCCGATGGCGTGGTAGACGGCCTCGACCGGGTAGTCGGTGAACTCGCCGGTGCGGTGCATCTTGCCGTCGGCACCGGTTTCGGTGCGCTCCACGCGGATGGCCTTGACCTTGCCGTCCTCGCCGAGGATCTCGGTGGGGGCGGAGTTGAAGTGCACGTAGTACTTGCGGTCGGCCGGGTTGCCTTCGAAGTCGACGTCGCCGTCATCTTCCATGTCTTCGGCCATCTCGCGGACGGCGAACAGCTCCTCGACCATCTGGCGGGTGAGCTTGTCCTTGCCGGCCACCTCGATGGTCTCGTCGTCCAGATCGAAGTCGTCCTCGTTGATGATGAGCTGCACGCCGGGCAGCTTCTCCATCTCGCGCAGTTCCTGCACGCTGAACTTGGCCTGGGCCACGCCACGGCGGATGAACAGGTGGAGCACCTTGGCCTTGTTCTGGCCGATGCCCTCGTACACGTTGTCCGGAATGTCGGTCTTGGCCTTGAGGTCGTCGGCGTTGCGCATGAGTTCGCGGGCCACGTCCATGGCCACGTTGCCGCCGCCGATCACGGCGACGTTCTCGGCCGTAAGCGGCCATTCGCGGGCACCGGTGGGGTAACCGTCGTACCATTCGACGAACTTGGCGGCGCCGTACACGCCTTCAAGGTCGGCGCCGGGCAGGTTCAGCGGCTTGTCCTTGACCGCGCCGGTGGCGAACAGCACGGCGTCGTAACGGGCCAACAGGTCGTCAAGAGTCACGTCCTTGCCGAATTCCACGTCGCAGTAGAGGTGGATGTTCGGGTTGTCGAGCGTCTTCTCAAGCGCGGAGGCGATGAACTTGATGGACGGGTGGTCCGGGGCCACACCGTAACGCACCAGGCCGAACGGCACCGGCAGCTTCTCGAACAGGTCGATGCGCGCTTCGGTGCCGAGGCCAAGTTCTTCGCCCAGCTTCTTGAGCTGGCGCAGGAAGATATCGGATGAGTAGACGCCGGCCGGGCCAGCGCCGATTACAGCAATGCGGAGTTCAGTATTCACAGATTCAGTCACGCGCTCTAGCCTAACGCAAAGCCTTCCGTTGCAACAGAGGGCGAGTGGTGGGAATTCTGTGTATTAGGCCATAGTTTGTGCGTTTGGGAAACCTACGAGCACTGCTAATGTCAGATTATGGGTTTCCCTATTGGTCAAGTTATTGCCGTTCTCATTCCAAGAAGCATGCAAGGCGGATCAGGCCCTTACTCCGGATACGTTTATGCTGCAAGGCGGTTATCCACGCATTTATGACACGAGAATGCCGCTCAATCTGTTCTTCTCGAACTACATCGACACTTATATCGAACGTGATGTTTCCGAATATCTTGATGTACGCAATTTGGCTGAATTCCGCCGATTCTTGACTCTTTGCGCACTCAGTTCCGGAGCACTCATAAACTACACCAACATCGCCAATGAACTTGGTGTAAGTCCGCGAACCGTAAAGGCATGGATGTCGATTCTGGAATCAAGTTACATCGCATTCCATCTCATGCCGTTCTACACGAACGCACGCAAACAGGTGGTCAAAACGCCGAAACTCTATTTTTATGACACTGGCTTGCTGTGCCATCTCTTGGGCATTCGGACGGTCGAAGCACTGGTTGCGCATCCCAAGTTCGGCGATATATTTGAAAACCTCATCATTGCGGAAACCATGAAACAGCATTTGAACGCCAATCAGGAGCCACAATTATTCTTCTACCGCGATGCCAGCAAGGTCGAGGTGGATTTGTTGGATTTCACCGATCCTAACAACCGTATGCTCATAGAAATCAAATCCGGACAAACCTATCATGACCGGTTCGCCCGCCATCTCACTTTAATTGGCAATGTTCTCGGTATACCGTGTGAGCAACAGTACGTAACCAGTCGGGTTGAGCATAGTTATGTCTCACAAGGAATCCGCGTCACCTCCACCCCTCGATTGGCTAGAAGGCCGACGGTAAAGAGCCGCCGCAGAGCAGTAGGAATTCTGTGCAATCAGTGAATCCCTTGAGGCATTAAAGACGTCACCTCCAACGGCTCTTTACGACCTCGATTGCATTCATTAGGTCATTTCTTCGTCCATTAGGTCGGAGGGTGCTGAAGCCATCCCTTGGAACGGCGGGGTTTCAAGGGCCGCTCCGACCAAGGACCGACCTAATAAACGTCAAATCGACCTAATGAATAACTCCGATGCTATTGCTGCTTTCGTGGGTGGGATTTCCGTTTCCGCCACGTCACCAACCGTATCGCCCCGATTATGTTTCGATGCGGTGGACTCGACATACGACCATCCCGGTCAGTCAACTGACCTACAAAAACAGCAGAAGCCTCATATTCTTAATCAGTCCCGATCAATTAGGGCAGTGAGGGCCCAGAGGATGCTCACCACGTCGATGGCCTCCTGGAGGAAGGCACCGACGACGACCGGGATAAGGTTGAACGCGGCGGCAATCATGCCGATGGTGGCAAGCACAAGGCCCGCGATTACGGCTTGAAGCATCACGCGCTTGGTGCGGCGTGCAATGGCGATGGCGCGCGGCACGGCGGCGATATTGTCATTCATAATGACCACCTGAGCGCTTTCGGAAGCGGCGGTGGACGTGCCATCGGTCATGGCCACGCCGATATCGGCAACAGCGAGCACCGGGGCATCATTCACACCGTCACCAACCATCATCGTGACGGTTTTGCCGGCTCCTGTAGCGGCCCTGACTGCGGCTACCTTATCCTCCGGGAACAGTTCGGCGTGAACCTCGTCAATGCCGACTTCGCTGGCAATGATATTGGCGGAAGCCCGCTTGTCACCGGTAAGCATGGCGAGCTCGGTGACGCCCAACTCATGCAGTTTGGCGAGCACTGCCTTGGCGTTGGCACGCGGCACATCGCGCAGCACGATGCGCGCGATCAGCTGACCATCAACAGACACATACGACGCCATTTCGTCCGGCTGAAGCAGCCCAAATCGTGTGCGCAGGTCATCCTCAGACCGACTGGGAACAGCCTCGCCGACCGCCAAGAATCCATCCTCCCCGGCGGCCGCGAAAGACAGCCGGCCAACGCGCACCGCGTGTCCGTTCACCTCGCCGGAAACGCCCTTGCCGGCGTCTTCATTGATGTTCTTGACGACCGGATACTCCCGGCCATGGCCAGGCCAGCTGGCCTCCGGCTCTGGGCACAGGCGCTGGCCATCCTCGAACCGCTGGCGCAGTCGGGCCAGCGCCTCCGCGCCGGCCTTGGCAATGCCTTTGGACAGGATGTGCACCGAGTAGCTTTCCACCGCGCCGGCCATCATCAGCACATGGTCTTCGTTGAGACGGGTTGCAGCGCCGGGCAACATCTCGACGCGCACCACCTGCGGCTGCTTGACGGTGAGCGTACCGGTTTTGTCGAAGAACACCTGCGTGACGCGGCCAAGGTTTTCCAGCACGTCCTGTGCTTTGATAAGCACGCCGGCTGCGGCGAGGCGTCCGGTTCCGGCGATGTATGCCACCGGTGCGGCGATGAGCAGCGGGCAGGGCGTGGCCAGCACCAGCACCTGGGCGAATCGCGTCGGTACCCCGGACACCGCCCATGCGACGCCGGCAATCACCAACGAAAGCACGGTAAAGGGCACGGCCAAGCGGTCAGCGGTTTTTACCACGGCCGGGCGCGACTCCTGCGCGGAGGCCACGAGCTCGAGGATGCGCTGATACTGCGAATCGGCGGCCACCTGGGTGGCACGCATGGTCAATGCAGTCGAGCCGTTCACCGCCCCGGACATCACACGGGCGCCGGCGAACACTTCACGCGGCACCGGCTCACCGTTGATATTGCTCAGGTCGAGCGTGGCCGTGCCGGACAGCAGCTCGCCGTCAACCGGCACAGTTTCGCCCGGCAACACCATGAGTACGTCGCCCAGCTGCACCTGCTCGACCGGCACCGTGTCGAAGCGGTGCGCGGCGGCGGCAGCCGATGCCGAGCCCACGCGCCGGAAGCCATCGGACGAATCGCCCTTATCGGCAGCAAACCCACGCCCCACGCCAGGCAGGTTGACGACGTGCGCGGTTTGCGGCGCGGCCTCCATCAGCGCGGTCAGGCTGCGCTCGGCCTTGGCTTGAGCGTATTCCTCAATGGCCTCGCCGGACGTGATCATCAGCGTCACCGCCCAACTTGCCCAGTATTCGGCGACGGCCACGGTGGAGAGGATCGCGACCACGGCCAGCACATCGACTCCAACCTGCCCATGACGCAAATCGTCAATCATGCCGCGCACAGTGTCAATCACGATAATCAGCACCAGTGCGATAACCAGCCACTGGCCGAAGCCCGGATTGCCGAGTACCGGAATCGCCATCGCATTGCCCCACGGACGCCAATCGCCTAGTAAAGCCAACGGAATTGCGGCGATGACGACGACCGGAAGCATCGGCACAAGCTTGCAGATGTCGAGAATTTTGGTGAAGAATCTGATGAGTCTGCTCATCATTGCTCCTTACGCTCGTATACGGAGTCGATTGCGGTACGGCAAGCGTGGCCCGCGCAATCGGCGCTACGGTCACGCCTTGTTAACCCACCGGCGGCTTTGCCTGGGGCTTCGCTTTGCTCGGCTCCCGCGCAACCTTCCGATACACGGCGTAAAGAAATGTATTCAGTTTTGTATTGAATTATGCGCTGTGTTCAGGACGTCGCCCGAACTCAGTGCTTGGCCTACCCTATCAACGAGCGTTGCGCGACATGCCGGATATCGAAACTACGTTGGCGGCATGGGTGCGAGGCACAATCGCGCATACGAAAGGCCTGTGGCAGGAGTTTGCTCACTGCCACGGGCCTTTGCTTGTCTGACACGGTGTTCAGCGGTTACCGCTCAACACCGTGTGACGTTGTCGAGTCGGCTTTACCACAGGCCGAACGGGTCGGAGAAGCCGCCGCCGTCACCGGTGCCGCCATCGCTGTTGCCATTGCCATTACCGTAACCGTTCTGGCCATTGCCGTTCTGGTTGTTCTGGTTATTCTGGCTGTTGCCGTTGGAATCTGAGCTGGACGAACCGTTCACCGACGACTCCTCCTGATCGAGCGTCACGTCCACATCCATGGTCTTGCCGTCGCGCACGATGGTCAGCGTCACCTTGTCTCCCAAAGCCGCGGCACGAACGTAACCAAGCAGCGAGTAGTTGTTGTTCACGGCGTTGCCGTTGAAGGCCACGATGGTGTCGCCCTCCTTGAGGCCGGCCTTGTCGGCCGGGCCGCCGGAGACGACCGCGCTGCCGGTGGCGCTGGACTTGGTGATGGTCGCGCCGCCGCGGGTCACGCCGTCGGCTTCAACCGTGTCGGACTTGATGACCACGCCGAGGGCAACGTGCTTGACCTTGCCGTCCTTGATGATTTCGTCGGCCACACGCTTGACGAGGTTGGACGGGATGGCGAAGCCGATGCCGATGGAGCCGGCGGAGTCGGAGGAGGTGGCGGTGGAGGCGATCGAGGAGTTGATGCCGATCACCTGGCCGGCCGCGTTGAAGGTCGGGCCGCCGGAGTTGCCGGGGTTGATGGCCGCGTCGATCTGGACGGCGTTGGTGACGATCTCGTTGTTGTTGTCGTCGGTCACGGTCACCGGGCGGTTCAGGGCGGAGACGATGCCGGTGGTGGCGGTGTCGTCGTAGCCGAGCGGGTTGCCGATGGCCATCACGTTCTCGCCGACGGCGAGCTTGTCGGAATCGGCGAATTTCACGGCCTTGAGGTCGCTCGGCGGGTTGTCGAGCTTGATGACCGCAAGATCGGTGGTGGTGTCGGTGCCGACGAGCGTGGCGGAATACATGTTGCCGTTGGCAAGCGTCACCTGAATCTGCTGGGCGCCGGAGATCACGTGGTTGTTGGTGATGATGTGGCCTTCGGTGTCGATGATGGCGCCGGAGCCCTTGGCGGTGCCGTTGCTCAACGCGGTCTGGATGGAGACCACGGAGCCGGAGACATCGCTGGCGACGGTCTGCCAGTCGGGGGCTTCGCCGCTCTTGGCGGTGGCGGACCCGGAGCCGGACTTATTCGAGCTGACGTTGGACAGCGAATTGCTGGTCGGCAAGGTGATCAGGCCGCTGGTGAGGGCACCGTAACCGAGGCCCAGGCAGAGGGCCGCAGCCAGAACGGCGGCGACCACGGCGATGAGGATGTTGCTCGCCGTCTTGGACATGCCCTGCTTGGCGGGGCCGGGCTGACCGGGCTGACCGGGCTGTCCCGGCTGGGTCGGACCTTGACCGTTCGGCGTACCGGTACCGGGAACGCCGAAACCGAACAGACCGCCCTGCTGGGGCTGCTGGCCATTCTGGCCATTCTGACCGGACTGGCTGGCAAACGGGTTGCCGTTGTTCTGCTGCGGCTGCGTGGGCGGATTGAACGGATTGCCGTTACCCTGCGGCTGTGGGTTATTGGTGTAGTAGGGGTTGCGGTTGCCCTGCTGGCCCTGTGGGGTTTGCTGTGCAGGCTGGCCGAACGGGAATTGCTGCGTGGGCTGGGCATTGTTGCCGGCCTGGCCGCCCTGCTGGCCCTGTGCCTGAGTCGGGGTCGGCCCATAAGCGCCGTATTCCGGGGCCGGGCGGTACAGCGGAGTTGTGGCCGAGGTCTGGTCTGCGGCCGGCGCTGCCGGAGAAGCCGGCGAGGAGGAGACCACCGTGCTCTCGCCCTTGGCGGAGGCGTAGTCCGGGATGGGCTCGGTGGCGGCTTGCGTAGGCTTCTGATCGGCAGCGAGGGCGGCCGAGGAAACCGGGGCTTGCTGCTCGCTGGAATCGCTGGCGTTGCCGGCATCAACCGAGTCGCCACCCACAAACGGGTTCTTCGGCTCGGCGTTGCCGGTATCGGCAGTACTATTGGGGTTTTCGTTATTCCGCGGGGTCTGGTCGACGCCCTGCGGGTTAAATTCGTCAGCCATTGCTGCTCCTTTTCCTAAATTCCTATCACGTCTGTTCGGCGGCTATTCGGGCACTTGCCCATTGCCACTTCTCGTGTGCTACCTCAGTAGTAAAGGCAGTCAATCTGGAGGTTTTCTGAACGTTGATTGAAAGTCTATGCGTAATCATCGCAGAGTCTTATGGGCATCTCGGCTTCGAGGGGCTGATTTCCTGTTTCGGGAACATCTACTTGCACTTCAAGGGGCTGTTCGCGCGGTCAATTCCGAGTATCAAGGGCCCTCATTTAACGCCATTCCGCCATTTTTGCAGCCGGCCTACTTGACCGGGAGCCCCTTGAAGCGGAAGTAGACGTTCGGGAGCGGCGAAATCCGCCCCTCGAAACCGAGTTCTTCACAATTTCCGGCCCTTTTCTGGCCCTTCTGCCTAAAGTGAACATATGACGATCAGCCTTCTTGAACATCCGTTGGGCGCACAGCCCGGACAGCCCGGCGACCGCAGCGCCTTCCACTTCGAGACAATCACCCGCCTGCCATCCACGGCCAGCGGACTTGGGCGCGACGGTGCTCGATACGGTCGCACCGGCATCATTCACACGCCCCACGGCGATATTCGCACGCCTGCCTTCGTGCCGGTGGGCACGCAAGCCGCGATGAAGGCCGTGTTGCCCGAGCAGATGAAGGATCTAGGCGCACAATGCCTGCTGGCCAACGCTTTCCACCTATTCGAGCGTCCCGGCGAGGACGTGCTGGACGCGGCCGGCGGCCTGGCGCGTTTCATGAACTGGGATGGGCCCACGTTCACCGATTCCGGCGGTTTCCAGGTCATGTCGCTGGGCGTCGGCTTCAAGAAGACGCTGGCAATGGACGTGACCGGCATGAAGTCGGACGACATCATCGCCAAGGGCAAGGAGCGCATGGCCTGGGTGGATGAGGACGGCGTGACGTTCAAGTCGCCTTTGAATGGTGACGCACATCGTTTCTCCGCTGAGATTTCGATGGGCATCCAGCACAAAATCGGCGCGGACATCATGTTCGCGTTCGATGAACTCACCACGCTGATGAACACCCGCTCCTACCAGGAGGACTCGGTGGAGCGCACCTTCCGCTGGGCCCGCCGATGCGTGGACGAGCACCAGCGGCTGACGGCTGAGCGGCTGGGCAAGCCCTATCAGGCCTTGTATGGCGTGGTGCAGGGCGCGAATTACGAGGATCTACGCCGGCGCGCGGCCTCGCAGATCGCCTCGCTGGACTTCGACGGCGTGGGAATCGGCGGAGCAATCGAGAAGCGCATCATTGGAGACACCTGCGCGTGGATCTGCGACGCGATGCCGGAGAACCGCCCGCGCCATGTGCTGGGCATCGCCTCCGTGGACGATATCTTCGCCTGCGTGGAGAACGGCGGCGACACCTTCGACTGCGTGGCCCCCGCACGTTGCGCCCGCAACGGCGCGATCTACACGAGGTCGGGCCGATACAACATCAAACGCGCCCAGCACAAGTTCGATTTCGGCCCGCTGGAGGAAGGATGCGACTGCTACACGTGCCGTCACTACTCGCGCGCATACGTCGACCACCTGCTTCGCGCACGCGAGTTCAACGGGTTCACGTTGGCCACGATCCACAACGAGCATTTCTTCGTGAAGCTGCTAGACGACATCCGCGCCTCGATCGACGGCGGATACTTTGATGAGTTCCGCGACGAAGCGCTGGCCCACTTCTACGGCAACGGCGAGCGCCGGCCAGGGTTGTGAGTTTTTCTCCTTCGTTGCGGCTTGTGCTGCCACGAAGTGACTGAGGGGAGTGTCGCCACCGTCAAAGATCACGGCACCCGCAGAAGACCCACGAGCGATATATCCCTGCCGCCCATGCGACACGCCGAAGATTGCATGATTACCCAGCCGGGTGTAAGTTAGTCGATTGTCTGCGAGTGTGGCGGAATGGTAGACGCGCTGTCTTCAGGTGGCAGTGAGTGTATGCTCGTGGGGGTTCAACTCCCCCCACTCGCACCAGCAACTAAAGGGCTGGAATCGGAAGGTTCCAGCCCTTTTGCTTTGTCCGGGCAAGCGCCGTTTTTCAGGGGGGCTTTAGGACTTGAGACTTATGGCCCAACTTTCGTGGCGGAAAATGTCCCGGTACCTGCATCAATCGTTTGACGTTCAAGCCAGGCCAGAATCCGCTGTCCCGGTTCGCGATTTCGGGCGATCTTTGCAAACCGGGACAATTTTTGTTGCCCCGGTATAAATGTCAATCGATTTATGCGAAAACCGGGACAACGTGCCAATTCCAGAATCGGCCTTATTCCGCCGATTCCGTCTGCCAGACGATATGAGTTGAGGAAACCGGAGTGTCCCGGTTCACGAAAACAAGCCGAAATCGCCGACCGGGACAGCGGATTCTGCCCCGGTCGACAGGTCAAACGATTGACATATGAACCGGGACAAATACAGATCAGAGAGAAGCCCATGAAGCAGATTTAACTTTCCTCAACTTTCCATCCGCCATAAACTAGCATTACATAACATCATGAACCGAGACGAAACCAACGAAGTATCTGGAGTCACCGACGACCAGCTCGGCCGAACGGCCGAGCCGTACGAATCCGGCAACTGGCGGGGCGGCGTCGGGAGCATCATTCGCAGCAATCCGAAATCAGGAACCGACACAAGTCGGACCCAGCAGACACGCATAATACGAGTTCACAGACTCGGCGATGTATTCCGCAACCGCACCACCGAATACCACACCACGGAAGAACTGTAAGCATTACGAAATCAACCTTGATTATTGCGCGGGCCTATACTAGGTTACGGTAGCGTAGGTTAGTGGTCGGGAGAGCATCGCCGGCCATAGCGAGGTGATCAGTATGAGCGTTTCCATCAGCACGCCATCTGGACGAACCATGGCTTCCGCCGCAACAGTTGCGCCTTCCGCAACCGCGAGTCAAAAATCCAGCGCAAGCGCCAACCCCACCGCACTGGACCGTGCATCGGCCCGATACAGGGCCGCGCAATCGCGCTACCGCCAAGCCAAGGCCGCACTGAAGGCGATCAAGCGCCAGATCGTCCCCGTGGATGCATTCGGCAATCGCAAGCCGCGACTGCGCGGATGGCTTCACCTCGCCACCCTGCCGCTGTGCATCGCGGCGTCCATCGTACTCATCTGCATCGCGCCGGCCGGCTCGGTCAAAGCGGCCTGCGCAGTGTACGGTGCCTCGGCCATGCTGCTGTTCGGCAACAGCGCGCTGCTGCACGTCGTGCCGTGGCGCAGCGCGAAGGTGACTCGCGTACTGTGCGGCATCGATTATTCGAACATCTTCCTCATCATCGCCGGCACTAACACACCTGTGCTGTTCGCACTCAGCCCGGCGATTCGCCGGCCATATCTCACGGTGATTTGGGTGACCGCGGCGATCGGCACGATACTGCATATCGTCTGGCTGCGCACCCCGAACTGGGTGTTCACCACTGTGTATGTTGTGCTGGGATTGGCGCCGGTGACGCTTATTCCGCAGCTATGGACGGCTCCCGCAGTGGGTCCGGCTGCGACCATACTCATCGCATGCGGAGGCGCCGCGTATATCGCCGGCGCCGTGTGTTTTGCGCTGCGCAAGCCGAACCCCGTCCCCGGCTGGTTCGAGTTCCACGAGGTGTTTCACTTGGGCACGGTCATCGGGTACGCCTGCCACGTCGTGGCGATTTATCTGATTGTCTGCGCGCTGTAGTCGTCCAGCAATTCATACAGGATGCTTCGAACTCGCTGTATTGCAGCGATTTGAACACGGCGCGGGACAGACAGCGGCCCTTAATTCTCGGAGCCAAGAATCAAGTCCTTGATCAGCCAGCCGTGACGGCCGCCTTCATAGACTTCATCGGTGAGCCGGTAGCCGCACTGCTCATAGAACTTGTAGTGGTCGTTTTCCGAGTGCACGGCGGCCATGGTTCCGCCGGCTTGCGCGATGCGGCGTTCGGCGTCGGCCAGCAGCCGCGAGCCGATATGCCGGCCTTGTGCCTCGGGCAGTACCGCCAGGCGCGCGATGATGTATCGCCCGGGCTGGTCGGGATGATCGGGGTCCGCGTAGAACCGACAGGTCGCTACGGGGTGATTCTGGCTGGGCTGAATGGGCTGGCTGCGTGAGGCCAATTGCGCGGACGAGCCGGGGCGATTGGGCGCATCATTATCCGAATCGAACGCCAGCAGATGCGCGGACGCGGCATCCCATTCATCGAATTCCGGCCGCCAGTCGCGTTCGCGGATGAACACCTGCTCGCGTATGGCGCGGGCCGCGTCGGGCAGCCGGTCGTATGCTTCGATTCGTATGGTCATGAGCGTCAGTGCAATGCGTCACGATAACCGACAAAGCCCGGCTCGATGGACGAGTCCGGGCCCAGGCTGTGCTCGATGGACTCAGGCCGTACGCGCGATCTGCACGGCGGTGCCGGACGCGGTGACCATCAGCATGCCGTTGTCGGCGCCGAGCACCTCGTAGTCGATGTCCACGCCGACCACGGCGTGCGCCCCCATCGCCTCCGCACGCTGCTGCATCTCGGCGATGGCCTCGTTGCGGGCACGCATCAGCTCTTCCTCATAGCCCTGGCTGCGGCCGCCGAACATGTTACGCAGGCCCGCGCCAAGATCCTTGAACATGTTCACACCGGATACCACTTCGCCGAAGACGATGCCCTGGTAATTGGTAATGGTGTATCCGTCGACGGACGGGGTGGTGGTGACGAGAATCATGGCGAGGCTCCTTTGGCTTGTCTGCGTAGATACCGCTATTCTACCGTCAGCCGCATATGCATGACTGTATGATTAGGGGCAACAAGCAATGACGCACCAACAACAGGGGGATACTATGAGCAGTTCAGAACCGGAGTTCAACGATGCACGAGAATACTCGAGCCTTGAAGAAGTGATGAACACACTGCTGACGGCAAAGGGGAAATCATTCCGCGAACTCGATCAAACGGGAAGAGCTCTAACGGGAGGGAACAAGGGTTCTCTCGGCCAAATCATCGAAGAGTCAGTCTTAAAATATGCCATCAACTCCGATGCCGCACCCGATATTCATATTGGCGATACCAGTTATGAGTTAAAAGTCACTCCACTTAAGCACATTAAAAAAGGCAAACAAACCTCAGCTAAAGAGCGCTTAGTCATCGATATCATCAATTATCTAACGCTCGCTGACGAGACCGACTTCGAATCTTCAAAAATGTGGGATAAAGCGAAGAATATCATCCTCGTTTACTACTACGATGATCGCACCGATAAGAAAAAGGAATTGCGCATCGACTGCAAAGTGCTTGCTTCATATCTCATGAAGTATGAAGCAGATGATCTTGCTACCATCAAAAATGATTGGCATGTCATTCGAGATAAAGTCGCTTCCGGCCATGCTGATTCGCTCAGCGAATCCGATACCAATTATTTAGCCGCATGTACAAAAGGAGCCAATTCCAAACAACTTCGAGAGGCACCGGCACCGGCGGGCGCGAACACCGCAACTATATTTGCCAAACAGCGTGCATTCAGCCTGAAAACTTCATACATGACTGCAATTGCGCGGAAATTATTGAATCGAAAGAGCGAAACCGTTCGCTTGCCGATACCGCAAGAACAGAACCTTGATGAATACGTGGCAGCCAAATTCATTCCCTACACCGGCAAATCAAGCAGAGACATCGCCTCCGAGCTCCAAGTGTCAGCAGCGCCAACAGCTAAGAACTATAATTCGAGCCTCGCTTTTGCGATGTTGGGCGCCTCAAAATCATCAATTAGTAAGATTGAACAATTCTCGAAAGCTAATATCAGCCAATTTAAGTCAGTAACCATATATCCTGATGGCTTGCCTCGCGAGCATATGTCATTTAAGGCCATCACGGATGACCAATGGGAGGAATGGGCCAATCCCCAAACCACATGGGAACAGTCATTCGTACGCGACTTCTTCGAAACCAGCAAGTTCCTTATCATGGTTTCAAAATCGCCGATACCGTATCAATCCGGCCATGACAAAGCGAAGGACATTTTCAAAGGTGCATTCCTTTGGAATATGCCTGAAGACGACATTGAACAATACGTGAAACCCGTCTGGGAGACAATGCATACCTTGCTGGTTGCGCATACCCCGTTGAACTACGGGATTCGCGGTAAAAATCTCATTCCAGGATCATCTTTCAATTCAGTGTTCCACCTCCGCCCTCATGCGAGCAAAGGAAAGGATAACGGAAGCGCGAAGGACCGGTCCATCCTGCCGAATGGGGAAGTTATTACCAAGCAATGCTTCTGGCTCGATCGCCGCTATATAGCCAGAATCATTGCCAGTAACCTATGAATCATCTCACTCAGAACGTGAAACATCGGCATCTGCAGCAATTACTACACCAATACGATGGGGGATGCCTGTCACCAAGGCATTCCCCATGCAGAAGGCCCGATGTCCATCCGTCATACCGGTGTCAGTCCAGCCACGAGGAAACATCTGCAACTGATCGAGTTCATCTGGCACTGTCTCTTATACACATCTCCGAGCAGCCGCCGCAATCTGCCATTTTGTTCAACGACATGCTTCGTCCGGCTGGCACCACGACCGCCTTCTCCAGTCAAAATGGTTCGACTCGGCTTATCCAAAGCATCAGGGAACGCCACCGGTCCTTCGGAATACGTGTATTCATATCCGTTGCGAGCGGTTCGTTGCTCCTTTTTACCACCCTTAAGGTATTCCCATGAACTCAAATTGTCTTCGATGAAAAACTCTGATGGCACTTCGCCAATCGAGACGAGCTTATCGCCCAGAACCGAATGCTTGCCGCTATACACAGGCGTCGCTCGACAGGTGAATACCTCACCATCCTGCATAACACCTGCATCCTTGAATTGGGATACTTTCACGCCTTTGCCAAATGTATGAGTCATCTCATAGGGGTCTTTCTCAATACAAAAACGCTCTACTCCGAAACGGCCATCAGCCACAATCGGGAATGCGCGGGCCTCTACCCCACTATGGAAAAGGCGGTCTTCCATATCCCATTTCGGGGCATCCAACTCTGCATAAATGTATACGCGGCGCCTACGCTGCGGCATTCCATATTCAGCGGCATTAATCACATGCCACTCAACAGAGTAACCGAGCCGATACAGACAAGATAGGATGATGGCAAAGTCACGCCCACGCTGAGAGCTTGGCGACTTCAACAAACGGTCAACATTCTCCAGCAGCACATATTTCGGGTGCCGCATTTCAAGAAGCTCGTTGATGCTCCACCAAAGCACACCTTTTTTACCTTCAATACCTGAGGCAAGGGCAAGAGGCTTCGCCACTGAATAATCCTGACACGGAAAACCGCCAACCAGCATGTCGAACTCAGGAATCGACCGCTTACCGTCCTTGACTTCTTGTAGCACAACGGCGATATCTTCATTAACGCAACTTCCCTCGCCGAATCTTTTTTCGTAGCACCGCCAAGCAAACTGCTTCGACTCTTGCCCATTGGGTTCCCACTGATTTGCCCACACGGTCTTGAAATCGCCAGCTGGCTTCATATCAAACTCGGGGTGCGCAGCATCATGGTAGCCATCCAGACCAAGGCGGAAACCCCCGACGCCAGCAAAAAGCTCGGCTATGCGTATAGTCACAAAATCCTCTTTTTCTACTAATATACTCACAAATGATCACAAAAGATCCTCTAAAATTACTTAAAAAAATCAACTTCCACACCGAATCAACACATAACGACACACTTCTTCGCAAGGTCTGTCTCTTATACACATCTGACCTTCGCAAGGTAGTTTATGACCGCCGCCTTACACCGTTGACAGATGAGTGAGTACCCCATTAATCAAGACAAGCCTTCCGTTTGCATCACAGCATGCCGAAAATTGAGCACCCCCTAAGTTGCTATATCATCAGTCCGCCAACTTTCCGAGGAGGTATCCTGGACATCATGAATATGCAGAGCGGCAATAGAACACGTGGACCGAAATGGTCTTACGACGAGACTCTTGCCACGTTCGGCTTGTACATGATGTTGAATCAGCGACAGCGGAACGACAAGAATAACCCTCATATCGCGCAACTTGCTGTTGGACTGAATCGTACCGCTAGCTCGGTCTATATGAAACTCATGAATCTTCGGGCTCACGACCCCAACGAACACGCACGAGGGGTATCAGGTTTGGCCCATAGCGGGAAACTCGAAATACAAATCTGGAAAGAATATCAGGAGCAGAGCGATAAGCTGCTCATTCTGGCTTTGAACGTCTATGTCAGTTTCATTGAGAAAGTTCCTCTACCGACTCAGGATGCGCGCAATCGTCGAACAATGCACTCGTCTCCCACTCCGCAGAAATCGTTGGTGGAAGAGACAACCAGCCTTCTCATTGATGCTCCAAGACCGCCCATCGTCGCGGGGCAACAGCAGACTACAGCTCCACTCGGATCTGAACATGAGACAACAGCATTATCGCGGGTCAATCAAAGCTACTTTCGCAATGCTTTGATCGCGAATTATCACGACACTTGCTGCCTGACTGGCATCAATATTGATCCGCTGCTAATCGCCAGCCACATCAAGCCCTGGAAGGTCTCAACCGGGTTCGAGAAAACAAATGCGGCTAACGGCTTGTTGCTTAATGCATTCCACGACAAGGCATTTGACCGCGGATACATGACCATTGACGACGATTATCGAGTACATATATCCGCTCGGGTCCCGCACAACGATATCAATGATTATTGGATGTATCAGTTTGAAGGACGCTATATTACATTGCCTTCTTCAAATCCGCCCTCACACGAGTTCATCGAATACCACCAGAAACACGTGTTCTTGACTGCCTGAAGGGTCTGCGAGCCGAACCTCTCGTGGACCGCAAGCAACCACGGCAGCGACGCCATTACGCCAAGTGCTAGCAACTTGACGCCGCCAAAAGGCTCTCAGCGGCGTTTGCCGGCCAAAAACTGGCAGGTTGACGACAGTGGGGACACCGATTTGAGCCGGCCCGGCTGACCATCAACTCCGCAAGCGTACGGCGGCGGCCATTCCGCCGTCGCCGTAGGTGGGGTGGAGCATGAAGGCTTGGCTGGCGGTGGTGTCGCCGCGCATCAACGATTCCCACATGGTTAAGCGGCTCATGGAGATGGCTTCAACGCCGAGGATGGCGTCGGCGATGTGCGCGGCGTAGAGATCGCGGTGCTTGGCGATCAGGAAGCGCTTGAGATCGAGGCGCTTGGTCATGCTGGTCACGTTTGAGGAGGCCGGGGCCGTGCGGTACTCGATCAGCGGCTCGGGGGCGATGCCGATATGGGCCGCGTCTTTTGCGGGATTCTCTGTATCCCAGGCACTCCCAAAACCTCCGACATGCTCAGTACCGCCAGTAACCCCAGCACCGCAGATATCGTTTTCCACCGTCAATCCGCACTCCAACAACGACAGGAAGGAGTCCCAGTCCTCGAAGCCGCCGCGCATCGACTCGTCGTAGCCGCCGCAGCACTCCCACGCGACACGGCGAATCATGCACGTGGCCGGGCAGCAATTATGCGACACGAACGCGGCGGCATTGCCACCAGTCGGCTGGACCACTGATTCCAGGACACCGAAAGTCTGCAGCCAGCCGGATGCGGCGACCATCGTTTTGTCGGCGGACAACATCGACAACGTGCGCTCAATGAAGGCCGGCCGCAAACGGTCATCGCCATCCAACACGGAAGGACCGGCGTTTGCCTGGCCGATGAGGTCGATGGCCACACCATTCGCATCCATCGCCCCGTGCCGGCAATCGTCGAGAGTGGCGTTCAGCATCTCGACGGATGCGTGGTCATCGGACCCATCGTTCACGATGATGATCCGTTCCGGACGAACCGTCTGGGGCCAATGACGACTCGACTGCCTCGTGAATCAACGGGCCCTGATTGTAGCCGGTAATTACCACTGTCACTGCTGCCATGGCGGCAAGTCTATCGGGTCCGGACGTGGGCCATCCACCGGCGCTGCGCGCTGCCTCCCGCCAGTGGGGAGGTGGCGCGCTATCCCCGGCTAACGCTGATGCATGTGTGCGGGCACGGGTTTGGTGCGGACTTTGGTGGTGAAGTAGTCGGACTCAATCTTCCACACCGTGACGCTGCGGACCTGCGCATCAGTGAATTCCACATTCGGCATATGCGCCTGCTGTGCCATCAGCGTCTGCAAGCCGTGGCGGCATTCATCCAGATCCTCGACCAGTGACGCCGTGCCATTGCCGACGATCGACTTGAACGCCTCACCCCAATTGCACGTGGTGCGGCCCGCCACCACCTCGCAGTCGGTCTGCATGGTGAAAGCCACGGGCAGTCGGCCACCGGCGGCGGCGCGAATCGCGTCGAGCTTGCGGCCGCGCGGCGCGGAGTGGAACCAGAGCGTCAGCTTGCCAGTCGCCTCGTCGTAATCAAAGCCGAAATTCAGCGGCACGATAGTCAGGCCCTCGGCATCCGCATAGGCCACTTCAACGATGTCGCAGGCGGCGATGATCGCGGCGATCCGCTCGGGATCGGTCACCTCGCGGTCCGCACGGCGCATCATGCGATGCTCGCCGGCGACCGTGTGCTCATCCTCACGCTTGGCGGGCTTGCGAGCGCCCGCAATATTCTCCATGCTCATGCCTGCTCATCCCCATCCACAACCGAAATCCAGTCGCCGTATCCTTCCTCGGCCATGCGCGAGCGCGGCACGAAGCGCAGGGCGGCGGAATTCATGCAGTAGCGCAGGCCGCCGCGGTCGGCCGGGCCGTCGGTGAACACGTGGCCCAAGTGAATCTGTGTGTCCGACGTGCGCACTTCGATGCGGTCGCGGCCCGGAATGCGGTGGTCCTCATGCTCGGTCAGCAAGTCACCGGCAATCGGGCGGGAGAACGCGGGCCAGCCGCAGCCGGAATCGAACTTGTCTCGCGACGAGAACAGCGGCTCGCCGCTGACGATGTCCACGTAGATGCCGGGCTCAAACTCCTCGTCATACTCGTTGACGAACGGGCGCTCGGTAGCGGCGTTCTGTGTGACCGCGAACTGCTCAAGCGTCAGATCCCAGATGCGTTCCACGTACTTCTGACGGCGTTTTACGTTCGCGATTGCGGCGATCGGCACATGGCAGTAGCCGCCGGGATTGTTCACCAGATAGTCCTGATGATGTGCCTCGGCCGGGTAGAAGTTGCGCAGCGGTTCGACCAGTACGGCCGGGCGCTGCGGCTGGCGGTCGACCAGCTGCTCCAAGGCCGCCACATACACGGCGCGCTGCGTCTCGTCCGTGTAGAACATGCCAGTGCGGTACTGCCGGCCGCGGTCTTCGCCCTGCTGGTCCACGGAGAACGGGTCAATGACCTCCAGAAACAGTAATGTCAGCGTCCGCAGGCTGACCTGTGCCGGGTTAAACTCGACTTTCACGGTTTCGGCCGCATCCGTGCCGCCCGCGCATACCTGCTCGTAGGCCGGCGATTCGACGGTGGATTGCGCGTAGCCGACCGTGGTGTCCGTGACGCCGTCGACGTTCTGGAAGTAGCGCTCCAGCCCCCAGAAGCAGCCGCCGGCGAAGTATGCGGTTTGCGTATTGCCGTCATTGTGTTCGTTACGTTCGCTCATGCGCCCCACGTTACTACGTCGAGGCGGCTCGCGATGCAGTCAACGACACCTCTGCACCGGCAAAACCGCTTTCGAGGGGCTGATTCGGCCTTCGCAGGAGGTCTACTCCCGTTTCAAGGGGCTGGTCGGCAGCTAGACCGCATGTAAAAGCCCATCCGCGTCAACGCCATTCCGCCGATTTTGGAGCGTGAATACTCGGCCATCAGCCCCTCGAAGCAGGAGTAGACCTCCCGGAGAGGCCAAATCAACCCCTCGAAACGGAGATAGCGCCTTCTGCGCCCTTCTCGCTGGGCTTTCGCCGCTCAAAGAGGTACATTCGGGCTTCTGCAGAATGCTTTCTCCGTTCAAAGAGGTGCCGAATACGGGAAATCCCGAGTACAAACGCCGTCATTGCAACGCTCATACTCGGGATTTCAGAGTTTAGGTATCTCTTTGAAGGCAGTTAGCTGTCCGCAAGAGGCCAAATGTACCTCCTGAAAGCAGATAGCCCCATCTTGGGCTCGAATCGGTCAGTCTCCGTGTCCGTACGTGAACGAACAGGCAAACGGCCTAGAGCCTCAACCGCGAGCACAATTGTCAGGGTCCGCCCCGCACCCTACGACCGCAGCGTACTGAGCATGCCGGCCACTTCGGCGGGCGTCACGCTGGGCACGTAGGCGCGCACCACCGCGAGCCCGATCTGCGGCAACGCCGCCGGGTCCGGGTAGCACACGTAGACCGGCGCTTCGGCGGGCTGGAACTTGCGCTTGAAGTTGAACAGCGAGTGGAAGCCGTAGGCGGGTTCCATCCAGTCGGCCACGATCTGCAGCGCGTGTTGGAGCACCTGCGTGCCTTCGCCGGCCGCCACCCCACCTTCCCGGGCATTGTCTCGCTCGGGGTTCATGCCGGCCAAGGGTGCCGCGGACAGGCTCATGAACTCCACGGCATGCTCAGGATCCGCAAGCCCCTCGTCGCGCAGGCGCTCGGCCATGCGCGCGATCAGGAACTCCATAATGCCGTTGGGACTGTCGGTGCGATGGCGCATGAAGTCCAGCGTCCAGCCGACGATGCGCCCGTCGCGCCAGGTGGGCAGCCAGCTGGTGACGCCCAGCACGCGCCCGTCCGCGTCGATGGCGTAAAGCAGCCGCACGCGCGGGTCGCGCAGTTCCTCGACACCGCCGAGCGTGAACTTCATTTCCGGCAGCGCCTTGAGCTGCGCCCACTCCTCGGAGATGTCCTCGATCTGCTCGCGCACATCGAGCGACGCTTCCAGGAACGTGGACTGCACATCGGTCACGCCGTCGCGCTTGGCCTTGTTGATGGCGGTGCGCACATCCTGCCATTTCTTGCCGGTCGTCTTCCAGCCGCGCGGGTCCACGACCATTTCGCTGCCGACCTCGATGGAGCTCCAGCCGGCCTCCAGCAACGCGTCGCGCTGTTCGCGATGCACGCTGTAGAACACCGGCGAAAGCGACCGCTCCACGCAATACTGGGTGAAGCCGGTCAGGTCGTCCATCCACTCGGAGGGCTCGCCGAACGGCCCGGTGCAGGTCAAGGCGATGCCGTTGAGCACGCGATATGCCACGGCCGATTTGCCCGTGGGCGAGAGCCAGTAGCTGTTGCCTTCCCACGTAGTCATGAAGCTCATCGATTCGCCGCCGGTTTCGACCAGCCGCTCGGCGCGTGCCTGCGCCCGCTCGTTCGATTCGCTCACGTCGCTCATCCAGCGGATCACCACGACCAGCACCACGATCCAGAACACCAGGCCGACGCCCTGATACACGATCGAGGCCATCGGGGTACGCGGCACGAACGACAACTTCATATGGCTCAGGAAGCCGATGGGCAGGAAGCGCCCCGGCAGTTCGGCCAACAGCGACGAGGCCGTGGCACGCGGCGAGAATTCATCCGGCTGGGCGATGCCGTACATCAGGTACACGGCGGCGCACGCCAGCAGAACCAGCACGATGGCACCGACGCCGCCGATCAGTCGCCGCCAGCCGACGCGAATCGGGAAATGCTTCAACGCCGCAGTCAAGGCGACGGCAAAGAACAGCGGCGGCAAGGCGTTCGCCACGCAGGCGGTGATCGCGCCGTGCTGCAGCAGTGAGGTCATGCCGTCCGGCGCAAAGCTCAGCGGCACGATCAGGTAGTAGGCGATGGCTACTCCCGCAGTGAACAGGTTGATGGCCACGGCACACATGGCCGCGAACCGACGGCCGCGATACAGGCCCCACGCCAGCACCAGAGTCACGGCGGTGGGCAGCAGCGAGCGCAGTACCGCGCCGGGCATCGAGGCGCGCATCAGGTCGAATTGCAGGAAGCAGCCGCTGTGCGTGGCGCCGGCCAGGCAGCGCGCGAGCGTGCCGTCGTCGACGGAGACCGGACTCATGAGCAGGCCGACTGTGCTGAGCGGCCCCGCGTGATTATGCGAGGTGATGGCGATGACCGGCCCCAGCGCCAGCACCACGGCGATGGCCGCGAACATGCGCCGCGCCTCGAAGGAGGTGCTGCGCAGCCAGTGCCATCCGGTTTCGGCGTGCGCGGGCGACCCGGCCATCACGCGGCCGACCGCGTGTCCGATCAGCGCGGCGGCGAGAATGCAGTAATCGCCAGGATTGCCGCTGTAAAGCAGCGCGACCAGAATCGCCACGTAGCCGATCAGCCGAATACGCCGCCGCAACAGATGGCTGCAGAACGCGCTGGCCGCCATAAGCGCGCCGACCGGCAACACCAGCGGGCTCAGGGCGAACTGCATGCGGGAGACGAATTGGGAGTCCTGGAACAGCCATCCGGCCGCCGCACACAAGATCAGGCCCACGATCACGCCGCCGAGCGCGCAGGCGAGCGCGGTGCCGACGGTACGTGCGCGGCCAAGCCACGGCTCGGCGATTGACAGCATGACGAGCCACAGCACGGCATCAAGAATGAGCTGGATGACGCCGCGCGCCAAGAACAGCGTGCAGAAGAGTTTGCCGAAATCGAATTCGGCCATGCTGGTGTCGAGCCGCAGCGGGAACGCGAATCCGGCCATCGCGACCACCAGCCACACCACCAAGTTCAGCACCACCAGCGCCACCGTGGCAGTGATGGCCAGTCGATGACCGTCCGCCCACTGTCGCACGTCGCCGGCCAGTTCGCGCCAGCTTTCCGCCGCATGACTGTTGTGCTTACGCGATTCTTCGCTCATTGCAACACCTCCACTTGTGGGTACTCCTTCAACGATTTCGCCATCTCGCCCAAGCCGGTCCGTTCGCCAAACCAGTCGAGACCGGGCCGCCAGACCGCCTGCACCGCGTGCCAGTCGTGGCCGGCGCCGGGCACGATCAGCTCGGTGACCTCCATGCCGGCTTTGCGCGCGGCGGCGGCAATCGTGCGCATGTTGCTAATCGATTCCTTGTCCCGTTCGCCAGCACCGGTGAACAGCGCCTGCTCAGATGTGCCGCTGGAGGCGATGGCGTTGACCGGCACCTGTTCGTCGTATGCCTTGCGGTCGCCGGCGAAATACTCTTGGACCATCTTGCCGACGCTGCCGTTGGTCGGCTTGAGTTCGCCGTCCACCGGCAACATCGCGCCGTAGATTTCGGGATGACGCGGGACGAGCTGCGTGGTACCGGTGGCGGCGATGGCGTTGACCGGCACCTGTTCGTCGTACGCCTTGCGGTCGCCGGCGAAATACTCCTGGACCATCTTGGCGACGCTGCCATTGGTCGGCTTGAGTTCGCCGTCCACCGGCAGCATCGCGCCGTAGATGTCGGGGTGGCGCGGGACGAGCTGCGTGGTGCAGGTGCCGCCTTGCGAGAACCCACCCATCGCCCACATGCGGGCCGACTTGGCCACGGGCAGCATCTTCTTGGCCCAGTTCACCACGTCTGTGGTGAGGTAGGTTTCGGCGTTGCCTTGCGTGGTGTCGGCGCACAGGCTGTTGTGCGTGGCCTCGCCGTTCTGGTCGGGCACGAGCACGATCGGCGCGAGCCCGTCATGTTTGGCGGCGTACGCATTCATCGTGGCGGCGATGTTGCCGGCGTCGATGAGGCGACTGGGGCTACCGGGCTGCCCGGCCAACAGCTCCATCACTGGCAAGGCCGGCGGACGGTCGGACAGCGCGGCGGGCGGCAGGTAGATCATCGCCTTGCGGGCCGTGAAGTTGGATTCGGTGTTCGGAATGTCGACGGTGAGCACCTTGCCTTGGCTGGGCATGGACGGCAGGCTGCCCTTCCGCGCCTTGCTATGCCAGTCGCTGACACTCATCGCGGCCTTGTGTACCTCGATTGAGCCGAGCGAGGCGTACGGCGTGTAGCCGACGAGGGTGCCGATGGTCTGGTATTCGCCGTAAATCGAGTCCACGCCGAGCGCGGTGGACAGCAGCACCAGCGGCACCAGCACGACGGCCAGCGCACGGCGGACCCCGCGCAGGGTCACGGCTGCGGCGATCACGAAGCCGACGCCGGCGATGCCGCCCGCGATGGTGAAGATCACCGGCCAGCCCAGCGATACGCCGAACACCATAAACACGTCGGACACCAGCCATGCAACCAGCAGTCCAGCCGCGCCGGCGAGCACGGCGGCAATCAGCGAGACAATCAGCGGGTGCAGGCGGCCGCGCTTATTGCTCTTGCTCAGCGCCAGTCCAATAACCAGTATGATTGCCGCGATCGCGGTCAGTCCGAACACGGTCCGTGGCACGATTCCGCGGACCAGAGACAATTCCATGAACGTTTTCCAAACGGAGTTCTTCATCCTTCACCCCCCGCGCTCCAGGTCCTCGCCTTGTAAGCTCACGCAACACTAGCGCGCGATTCATAGAGCGTCACCCAATTTCACAAAAATTGTCGCGAGTTCTCATGGTTTCCCCAGACTCCGTTCAGCGCCTGTTCACATCCGGTCTGGCGCCCGCAGTTCAAGGCCAGTGTCGGCGCTGGATTAGCGGCGCGCAGGCTTGTCCCAGCTTCAGCCGGAAGCAGGGAATATGCTGGTGGATATGACTCACGCAAACGAACAACGTCCAGCAGCGACCGGCAATGCCGCCGATAACGTGTCTGACGCCCCTACTGGCCCCGCGACGAGCGCGGCGGCAAGGCCCACGACCGTCACGGCTGATGGCACAACAGCCACAAACGCCGCGGCCAGTTCAACAGCAAAGCCCGCAGCCAGCACCTCTTGGGCCAGGGAAACCAACCCACGTCGAGCACTGTTGACGATTATCGTCACGGTGGTGGTTGTGGTGGCCATCGTACTGGGGCTCGGATTCTTCGTGAACTGGGGATTGGCGGCCCTTTTGGTGATCATTATGATTCCGGGGGCGATTTCGCTGGCCGTTCTCGCCAAGCACCCTGAATCCACCGGCGGGCGCAGCATGTTCGGCATCTCCGATCCGAATACGCTGCTTGACCCGATTCGCCGCCCGTCCGAGCGCCGCGGCGAGTAAGTTGCTGCTGCCCATCGGGCGGTAATTTATCCATGGGGCGGTAAAAGGCCCATGGGGCGGTTTGAAGAAATTGTGAAACCGCAGAATAAAGCCATTTTGGGATACCGCCCCATGAGGGTTTTACATGGGATTATTACCGCCCCATGAGCAAAGCCACCCCGCTATTTGCGCGCACTGACCAAGTAATTAAGCACCGATCCGACGGCCACCAGCAGCGCGCCACACCAAAACGGCAGCGACAGCGCCAAACCCAGCAACACCGCACTGGCCCCGGTGGACAGCACCGGCGTGGCATAGGACGCAATAGCAAGCCGCTCCATAGACCCATGCAGAATGCCATAGCCCCAGCAGGCATAACCACCGCCAATCGCCGCCGCGGCAATCAACACAAACAGCCATGCGACCAGACTCGGAGGCTCGGCCGGCCACCCCTGCCCGGACGCGAAGTGGATAATCCACAACGCCACGGCCACGCAGGGGAAGAACAATGAAGTGCCGTCCACCCCATGACTCATGGCTGGCGTGAACACCGCGTACACCGACCAAGCGAGCGCGCCCACGAACGCCAGCGCATAGGGCAAAGGGGTGGCGGCGATATGCTGCACGGCCGCATGCCAGTCGAGCCCGGAATTACCGCCGACCGCCAGCACCACGCCGGCAGTGGCCACAATCGCGCCCGGCAGCACCTTGACGACCGCGTGCTTGCGATGGGATACGCCCGCCGACAGCAGCACCATCATCGTGGGCCACAGATAGTTGACCAGGCTCACTTCCACCGAGGATGCGTCGGTAGAGGCCAGACCCAGCGAGAGGGATATCGACGATTCGTAAAATACGAACAACAGGCCGCCGATAATCAGGTATTTCTTGGGGAACTCGCGAATCGGGGCCGGGCGCCGGAACATCAGCAGCAGGATGCCGCCGACCGTGTAGATCAGGGCCGAACCAAGCGTGGCACCGAAGTTTTCGGAGACGATGCGCACGGTGCCGGCCATGAAGCTCCACAGCAGGATCGCCATCAGGCCGATGGTCGTGGCGCGCGCGGATACGACGTGGCCGCCGGAACGGCTTGCCGCCGGGGCCGGCGTGCCGCTTGCGTTCTGTGCGCCGTTCGCCATATGTCCGCCTCTCTTGCCTCGTTTCGAAGGCATTCTACTCATC
>OJOG01000242.1_pt1 | contig 32082 bp, 35 predicted proteins | sample 1598101 | NCBI WGS metagenome assembly OJOG01 (sample SAMN03922460, study PRJEB24848) | human gut metagenome | isolation source: stool sample | host: Homo sapiens | place: Germany | collected 2009-11
GCTCTCGAAAACCTGTCGTAGCAATACGACAAGGCGTCGAGTGCCGAGCCTACACTACGTGTTCGACGTGGAAAAGAAGGACAGCATCAAGACGCTGCTGCTGACGCTCTGGAAGTCGGAGGACGACAAGGTGACGAAGACCGAAAGCGGTGAACTTGGCAGCGCGGTGAGTGCCTACATCGAACGAATCAGGGCGGACCGGAGCATCGTGCCCTCGTTCAACACTTTCTACGAATACATGCGTGATGACTACCGCCGTGAGCTGGCGCAACGCGACATCAAGGTGGAGAAGGAAGACTTCAACATCGACAACATGCTCACCACCATGCGGCAGTATTACCGGGGCGGACGTTACGACTTCCTGCTGAACTCGGCGGAGAACATCGACCTGCTGGGCAAGCGGTTCATCGTCTTCGAAATTGATTCGATTAAGGATAATCGCGAGCTGTTCCCCGTGGTGACGATTATCATCATGGAAGCCTTCATCAACAAGATGCGCCGGTTGAAAGGCGTGCGCAAGCAGCTGATTTGCGAAGAGGCATGGAAGGCTCTTTCGTCGGCGAACATGGCGGAGTACCTGCGCTACATGTACAAGACGGTGCGAAAATATTTCGGTGAGGCAATCGTCGTGACGCAGGAGGTGGACGACATCATTTCCTCGCCCGTTGTCAAGGAGAGCATCATCAACAACTCCGACTGCAAGATACTCCTCGACCAGCGCAAGTACATGAACAAGTTCGACCAAATTCAGGCGTTGCTCGGACTGACCGAGAAGGAGAAGTCGCAGATACTCTCCATCAACATGGCGAACAACCCTTCAAGGCTCTACAAAGAAGTGTGGATAGGCTTGGGCGGCACGCAGTCGGCGGTCTATGCCACAGAAGTGAGCGCGGAGGAGTATCTGGCGTACACCACCGAGGAAACGGAAAAGGTGGAGGTGTACCGTCTGGCGGAGAAGCTGGGCGGAGACATCGAAGCCGCCATCCGGCAGCTTTCCGAAAGGCGGAGGAACAAGAAATAAATAACAACAGATTCATTCATCAACTAAAACAGAAAAAGCGTATGAGTATATCAAGAGTAAAGATGCTGCAAGTCAGCAAGTCCTTAATCGGATTGGCAGTCGTGATGCTGCAATCCTGCGACGTGGCGGAGAACCGCCGCGACCTGCTGTGCGGGAACTGGGAAAGCGTGGAGGGCAAGCCCGGCGTGCTTATCTACAAGGAGGGCGAAGCCTACAAGGTGACGGTGTTCCGCCGCAAGCTGAAACCGGAAACCTACCTCTTGCAGGAGGAGAACGGAAACCTGTTCATGAACACCGGCTTCCGCATCGACGTGTCCTACAACGAGGCGGCGGACATCCTGACCTTCTCGCCGAACGGGGATTACGTGCGTGTGAAGCCGCAACCGGAAAACCCGACAGAAGAATAAGAACCGCTAAATCCAAAGAAACATGAGAACAAGAATAACATTTGCCGTCTGCCTGTGCCTGCTGCTTGCGGGCAGGGCTTCCGCCCAGTGGGTGGTGAGCGATCCGGGCAATCTGGCGCAGGGCATCATCAACGCCTCGAAGAACATCATCCACACCTCGAAGACCGCCACGAACATGGTGAACAACTTTCAGGAGACGGTGAAAATCTACGAGCAGGGAAAGAAGTACTACGACGCGCTAAAGTCGGTGAACAACCTTGTCAAGGACGCCCGCAAGGTGCAGCAGACCATCCTCATGGTGGGCGACATCACCGACATCTATGTGAACAGCTTCCAGAAGATGATGCGTGACGACAACTTCCGGGTGGAGGAACTCGAAGCCATCGCCTTCGGCTACACGAAGCTGCTGGAGGAGAGTAACGACGTGCTGACGGAACTGAAAAACGTGGTGAACATCACCACGCTCTCCATGACCGACAAGGAGCGCATGGACGTGGTGGAACGCTGCTACTCCAAAATGAAGCGTTACCGCAACCTTGTGAGCTATTACACCAACAAGAACATCTCCGTGAGTTATCTGCGTGCGAAGAAAAAGAACGACCTCGACCGCATCATGGGGCTGTACGGGAACATGAACGAAAGATACTGGTAGCCTATGAAGTTCGACAACCTTCATCAGATTTTACGTTCACTTTATGAGCAGATGATGCCGCTGTGTGGGGACATGGCTGGTGTGGCGAAAGGCATCGCCGGGCTGGGTGCGCTGTTCTACGTCGCCTACCGGGTATGGCAGTCGCTGGCGAGAGCCGAACCGATAGACGTATTCCCGATGCTCCGTCCTTTTGCCATCGGTCTGTGCATCATGTTCTTCCCGACTGTGGTGCTGGGCACGATAAACAGCATCCTCTCACCCGTCGTACAGGGCACGGCAAAGATGCTGGAGGCGGAAACGCTGGACATGAACACCTACCGCCAGCAGAAGGACAAATTGGAATACGAGGCGATGATGCGCAACCCCGAAACCGCCTACCTCGTGTCCAACGAGGAGTTTGACAAGCAGCTGGAGGAACTCGGCTGGTCGCCCTCCGACATGGTGACGATGGCGGGGATGTATATCGACCGGGGAATGTACAACATGAAGAAGAACATCCGCGACTTCTTCCGCGAGATACTGGAACTGATGTTCCAAGCCGCCGCCCTCGTGATAGACACCATCCGCACGTTCTTCCTCGTGGTGCTGGCGATACTCGGTCCGATAGCCTTCGCCATATCGGTGTGGGACGGTTTCCAAAGCACGCTCACGCAGTGGATATGCCGCTACATACAGGTATATCTGTGGCTGCCGGTGTCGGACATGTTCAGCACCATACTGGCGAAGATACAGGTGCTGATGCTGCAAAGCGACATCGAGCGGATGCAGGCAGACCCGAACTTCTCGCTGGATTCGAGCGACGGGGTGTATATCGTGTTCCTCTGCATCGGCATCATCGGCTACTTCACCATTCCCACCGTTGCCGGCTGGATTATCCAAGCCGGAGGCATGGGCGGTTACGGTCGCAACGTGAACCAGATGGCGGGACGAGCCGGAAGCATGGCGGGCAGCGTGGCGGGTGCAGCCGCAGGAAACGTGGTCGGACGTGCCGGGAAACTGCTGAAATAATCAACTGACAATTAAAAACGAATAAACAACAATGGAATTTAAGTCACTTAAAAACATCGAATCATCGTTCAGGCAGATACGCCTGTTCGGTATCGTCTTCCTCTCGCTGTGCGCCGTGGTGACGGTGTGGAGCGTGTGGAACTCCTACCGTTTCGCAGAGAAGCAACGGGAGAAAATCTATGTGCTGGACAACGGCAAGAGCCTGATGCTCGCCTTGTCTCAGGATTTGTCGCAGAACCGCCCGGCGGAGGCACGGGAACATGTGCGCCGTTTCCACGAGATGTTCTTCACGCTATCACCTGAAAAAAGCGCGATTGAACACAACGTGAAACGTGCCTTGCTGCTGGCGGACAAGAGCGTGTACCACTATTATTCGGACTTCGCGGAGAAGGGGTACTACAACCGCATCATCGCCGGGAACATCAACCAAGTGCTGAAGGTGGACAGCGTGGTGTGCGACTTCAACGCCTATCCCTACCGTGCCGTGACCTACGCCACGCAGAAAATCATCCGGCAGAGCAACGTCACCGAGCGCAGCCTCGTGACCACGTGCCGCCTGCTGAACGCATCCCGTTCGGACGACAACCCGAACGGGTTCACCATAGAAGGGTTCACCATCATCGAGAACAAGGATTTACAAACGATTAAACGGTAACAGGACATGAAAAGTATCGGAAAAGCAATGTGGGGAGCGTATTGGAAGCTCCACGACAAGAGAAAACGGCTGGAGACAAGGCTCAAGGGCTATCTGGACGGATTGCCGCCGAAGACACGTCGGCGCATCGTGCTGGCAATGTTCGCCGCCTTCGCGGTGCTTGCCCTCTACACCTGCGGCAAAGCCTTTTATGACATCGGCAAGGGCAACGGCGCACAACCGGAGATAGACCATGCCGGACGGGTGGAACTTCCCGTCCGGTCGGAAACAGACAACCACTTAACACCTTATTTATATGGAACAGACGAAGAATGAAAACAAAGCCGCTCCCGGCAATGAAAAGCCGAAGAAGGAGCGCACCCCTCTGACCGAAGCCCAAAGGCTGAAACGTCAGAAAATGATAGTGCTGCCCGCAATGGTGCTGGTATTCATCGGAGCTATGTGGCTGATATTCGCCCCGTCCTCCGGCAAGGAGCAACAACCGGGAACGGGCGGCTACAACATCGAGATGCCCGACGCTGACAAGGCGGACAAGCAGATTATCGGCGACAAGGCGAAAGCCTACGAGCAGGAAGCGATGGAGGAACGACAGCAGAACCGCAGCCGCGCCATGCAGCAACTCGGCGACATGTTCGACCGCGAAGTGGAGGAGACGGATGGCGACAAAGAGTTCGACCTTGCCAACCCCGACGGTACGAAAGAGGCGGAGACGTCTGCGCCGAAGACCATCCAATCTTCCGCAGCCGCCTATCGTGACCTCAATGCCACGCTCGGCAACTTCTACGAGCAGCCGAAGAATGACAATGCCGAAATGGACGAATTGCTGGAACGAATCGCCTCGCTCGAATCGGAACTTCAAAGCAGTAAAGACGGAAACTCTGCGATGGACGAGCAGGTGGCACTCATGGAGAAATCCTACGAGTTGGCGGCAAAATACATGGGCGGCAAGAATAACGCGCAGGAAACCGGACAAGCGACACCCGTGCAGAAAGCCGGGAAGAACACGGCAAAGCCTGTAAAGCAAGTGGCGCATCAAGTGGTGTCCTCGCTCGGACAACCCATGAGCAATGCTGAATTTGCAGCCGCCTTTTCACAAGAGCGCAACCGGGCTTTTAATACGGCAGTGGGCGGTACGACCGTATCGGACAGGAACACCCTATCGGCATGTGTCTATGGCGCGCAGAGCGTGACCGACGGGCAGGCAGTCAAGTTGCGCCTGCTGGAGCCGATGGCGGTGGCGGACAAAATCATCCCGCGCAATGCCGTAGTGGTCGGCGCAGCCAAGATTCAGGGCGAACGGCTCGACATCGGAATCACGTCGCTGGAATACGGCGGTACGATTATTCCCGTGGAGCTTGCAGTCTATGACACCGACGGGCAACCCGGCATCTTCATCCCGAACTCGCTGGAGCTTAATGCCGTCAAGGAGGTTGCCGCCAACATGGGCGGCTCGCTGGGCAGCAGCATCAATATCTCCACCGATGCCGGGGCGCAGCTCGCCTCCGACTTGGGCAAGGGGCTGATACAGGGCACAAGCCAGTATATCGCCAAGAAAATGCGCACCGTGAAAGTGCATCTGAAAGCCGGGTACAAGGTCATGCTCTATCAGGAGAAGAATTGAAACAAACAACCATTCTAAAATTTATTTACCACTAAATCCAAAGTAAAATGAGAAAAGTAATCATGATGTTTGCCCTCGCTATGGGCATCGTAACTGCGAATGCGCAGGAAAATGTAACCGTTGAAGCAACCAACGGAAGTAAAGAACAGCCGACCTTGACAAAAGAGGTCTATCCGCAGAAAGAGGCGGACGGCGACCTGTATCACGGGCTGTCGAAGAAGCTGGGCTTCGACCGCATGATACCCCCTCACGGGCTGGAAGTGACGTATGACAAGACTGTGCATGTCATCTTCCCGGCAGAGGTGCGCTATGTCGATTTAGGCTCGCCCGACCTGATAGCGGGGAAGGCAGACGGCGCAGAGAACGTTATCCGCGTGAAGGCTACCGTAAGGAACTTCCCGAACGAGACCAACATGTCCGTGATAACGGAGGACGGAAGTTTCTATACCTTCAATGTGAAGTACGCCGAAGAACCGCTGCTGCTCAACGTGGAGATGTGCGACTTCATCCACGACGGCGAAGCGGTGAACCGTCCCAACAACGCGCAGGAAATCTATCTGAAGGAACTCGGCTCGGAAAGCCCGATGCTGGTGCGCCTTATCATGAAATCCATCTACAAGCAGAACAAGCGGGAGGTGAAGCATATCGGCTGCAAGCGTTTCGGCATCCAGTACCTCCTGAAAGGCATCTATACGCACAACGGCTTGCTCTATTTCCACACCGAAATCAAGAACCAAAGCAACGTGCCTTTCGACGTGGACTACATCACGTGGAAAATCGTGGACAAGAAGGTGGCGAAGCGTACCGCCGTGCAGGAGCAGATTATCCTGCCGCTCCGCGCGCAGAACTATGCCACCCTCGTGCCGGGCAAAAAGAGCGAGCGCACGGTGTTCACAATGGCGAAGTTCACCATCCCCGACGACAAATGCCTCGTGGTGGAACTGAATGAGAAGAACGGCGGTCGCCATCAGTCTTTCGTGGTTGAGAACGAGGACTTGGTACGAGCCAATACCATCAACGAACTTCAGGTGCGATAGCCATGAGAGCGTTTATCATTACACTGGTAGCGTCGCTTGCCCTCCTTGCGGGGCAGGCGCACGCCCAGCGATGCCTGCCGGGGATGCAAGGCATTGAGGTCAGGGCGAACATGGCGGACGGCTTCAATCCCGGCGGAAGTGACGGCGGGTACAGTTTCGGGGCGGCTCTCTCCACCTATACAAAGAAAGGGAACAAATGGGTGTTCGGCGGCGAATACCTCTTGAAGAACAACCCGTACAAGGATACAAGAATCCCTGTCGCCCAGTTCACGGGAGAGGGCGGCTATTATTTCAAGATACTGTCCGATGCCCGTAAAATCATGTTCGTCTATGCAGGTGCTTCGGCTCTTGCCGGATATGAATCGGTGAATTGGGGTAAGAAAGTATTATACGACGGTTCGATGCTGCACGACCGGGATGCCTTCATCTACGGCGGTGCGCTGACGCTCGACGTGGAGTTTTACATAGCCGACCGCATCGCCCTGCTCGCCAATCTGCGGGAACGTTGCCTGTGGGGTGGCGACACGGGAAAGTTCCATACGCAGTGGGGAGCGGGCATCAAGTTCATTATCAACTGATACGTGCCGTATGGAACGGACAGACATCGACATCGTGAAACAGATTCCCCTTGCGGATTTTCTCGCACGGCTGGGGCATGAGCCTGTAAGGAGAAGCGGAAACGAGCTGTGGTATCGCGCGCCTTACCGCAGTGAGCGCACGCCCTCTTTCCGTGTGAACGTGGCGAAGCAGCTTTGGTACGACTTCGGCTTGGGAAAGGGCGGCGACATCTTCACGCTTGCCGGGGAGTTCATACGAAGTAACGACTTCATGGCGCAGGCGAAGTTCATAGCAGAAGCCGCCAGTGTGCCATTTACCTCAATAGAACAGCCGCAGTTCCTGCCGAAACCGTCGGAACCTGTCTTTGAAAACGTGGAAGCCGTTCCGTTGCTCCGTTCCCCGCTGACCGACTACTTGGCGGAACGGGGTATTCCTTACAGTATCGCATCCCGCCATTGCTGCCGGCTGAACTACGGACTGCATGGAAAGCGGTATTTCGCCATCGGCTTTCCGAACTTGGCTGGCGGCTATGAAATCCGAAGCCGCTTTTTCAAGGGATGCGTGCCGCCGAAATCCATATCGCTGGTAAAGGCGGAAGATACCCCGGCAGACGTGTGCAGCGTATTCGAGGGCTTCATGGACTTCCTCTCCGCCGCCACGCTCGGCATAGGCGGCAAGGGCGACCACCTCGTGCTGAACTCCGTCGCCAACGTGGGAAAGGCGGCGGGATATCTGGACGGCTACGGGCGTATCGACTGCTTCCTCGACCGGGACGAAGCCGGACAAAGGACGCTGGACGCTCTCCAAAAACGCTACGGCGGACGTGTCACCGACCGTTCCGCCCTCTATGACGGTTGCAAGGACTTGAATGAGTACCTGCAACGGACAACGAAAAAACGAAATAACAACAACCTAAAAATTAGATTAAAATGAACATATTGAACAACAGAAACAAGAGAACATCATTATTCAAGGCGATGACACTTTGCTTGTTCGCTGCCGTATCGCTCACATTCGTGTCGTGTGACGACGACATGGACATCCAGCAATCCTATCCTTTCACAGTGGAAACCATGCCTGTGCCCAACAAGGTGACAATGGGGCAGACAGTGGAAATCCGCTGCGAGCTGAAAAAGACGGGCGACTTCGCCAACACCCTGCACACCATCCGGTATTTTCAGTTCGAGGGCGAGGGCACGCTGAAAATGGATAACGGCATCACATTTCTGCCCAACGACCGCTACCTGCTCGAAAACGAAAAGTTCCGGCTGTACTACACATCGGAGTGCGACGAGGCACAGAATTTCATCGTGGTGGTGGAGGATAATTTCAACAACTCCTACGAATTGGAATTTGACTTCAACAACCGGAACGGGAAGGACGACAACTTGACGGTTACGCCTGTCGGTAATTTCAAATCCTTGTCAAGATGATGCGTGTTTTCATGGCAATGTTCTTTTCCTTTTTGACGGTCTGTTCCGTGTCCGTACAAGATAGCCGTCACGAGGGAACAGACGAGCAGGCGGCAATCTACCGCCTGCCGCCTTTCGAGCGTGCAGTACGTTGCACGAAATACTTTGAGAGCTGGCACTCAGAAAAACATTACCCTTATGTCGGCTGGGGACACAAACTCCTGCCGGGCGAAAGGTACTCGGCACGCACCATGACCAAACGGCAAGCGGATGCACTCCTGCGCAAAGACTTGCGGAAGTTCTGTGCCATGTTCCGGCAGTTCGGGCGTGACAGCCTCCTCCTTGCCACACTCGCCTACAATGTCGGACCATACCGGCTTTTGGGTAGCGGAAAGATACCCAAAAGCACACTGATACGAAAGCTGGAGGCTGGCGACCGGAACATTTATCGGGAATATACCACTTTCTGCAACTACAAAGGGAAACGGCATGCCATGCTGCTTAAACGGAGAAAGGTGGAGCTTGCGTTGCTGTATATTCCGTAAAAAATAAGAAAGAGGATAAATCAATGAAATATCCTCTTTCTTTTAATTTGTGGACGGTAAGGGACTCGAACCCCTAATAAGCGACTATTGATTTCGGCATTTGCTTTTACCGTGCATTTCCTTCTTTGAGCCAACCGCCCAGTACGCTTACAGCCCACCTAACAAGAAAGTTACCTAATGTCTTCATATAATTCAGGGATTTAGTGAAATTAAACAAGTTAATACATCCAAGTGCGAACTGGTAAAAAGCAGGCAATGGACACCCGAAGAAATGAACGGATATTAAACATACTCCTACATTCAATCTTTTGATTGGATACAAAAGTACATAAAAATTCGCTTATAAGCGAAAAAACAAAGGTTTCTTTGCTACTTTCTTTGTCCGCCATCATGCTCACTGAAAGAAAGTAGGCGGCTCTCGCCGCCCACCTCTTAAAAATGGGTGTATAATCCCGTCACCATTGTGAAGATCTCCTCCAGCATATCACAATATACTCCCTCGTGCGTTTCGATGTCCTTCGTCTTGCACTCGAATGTTTTTTTGCTGAACGTCCTGCGGTAGAAACGCATGTTGTAAAGGTCTGCGCCTGCATCGTAGATGATGTCAAGGCGGTTTGCGCTTGTCTTGTTCCTTGCAAGGCTCATGCGTAAGCCGTTGCCCATGTCTATGAAATCACGGCTTCCCGTCATGGCGGCAAACCGTCTGCCGCCTATCTGCTCTAAAATTGTCTTTGCTATCATATCTATTGTTTTTTAGGTGTTTTATGTGTTGGCGGTACAGACACCGCCAACACGCTTAAAATTTTGTTCTCTCGGTTATAGGAGTATTCTTTTCCAGCCACTCCCTTACACATTCCATGTTGTACTCGCTCGTTATGACTGCCGTATGGCGGTCAATGGCGGTAAACCTGCTGCTCTCGTAGCTATCAATCCACCCTTTAAGGGTGTCTGTTCCCCACGCTTGGGCATCGTCAAAGATGCCGTCCAATGCCGTAATAGGCTCGCTGAACTTGACAATCAGCGTTTGATAGGCTGTGTTCATCAGTTGTCCTCCTTTCCTCTTTTGGCTGTAAGCCACTTGTCCCGTGCGGCTCGGCACTCGTCCAATGTGGGTTTGACGCAAGAATATAACTCTCCGTCCGTGTGGCGGTAGTCGTACTGCACAAGGGTTCGTCTGCGTCTGCCGATACCTAATTGGAAACGCTCGTATTTCTCCGTACCTGCTTCTGTGCAGGTACTTACTCCGTTAATGGTCATTCGTGTTGCCATAATCATTGCTTTTAGGGTGGTTAAAAATGTACTGACAAAACTCTGTTTCTCATCACCATATCGGGATTGCTCGTATAGCGTTGATGCAGGTAGAAATGGTGAGAGCCAAAGCCGTAAAGGAAGAACTTGTCAAGTTCGTTCTTCTCGGCAAATGCCGTGACGCTGTTTCTTAACTGCTCCTCACTCGTTGCCAAAGTGAGGAGGTTTACAAATTCAAGGAGCATTGGGGGAATTTTATCGTCCCACAAGCAAACCATACTTTCAAATCTTACTTCCATATTATTCTGTATTATAGGTTGATATTATGCTGCTGTTTTCATCCGTTCACGGATAAGGTTCATGTTGCTGCTGACAAGGCTTACAATGCGGTCGTGGTACTCCGTGTTGGAGTTGTTTACGCCACGACTTTGTACCACTTCCCATGTCTTCAAGGAAACCTCCACCGTTTCTATGCGCCTGCCGTCAATGGTGGCGGAAAGGATGAGGGAGTTTTTTTTGAGGAAATAGGAATTGGAAAACACACAGTGGTTCAGTTCCGTTCCTTCCGCTGCAAACTCCGCCACGCTCTCCAACACACGTACCTGCAAAGTTCCGTCCGTGAAAGCGATGCCGAAGAATACGCCTTTGAGTTTGCGGTATTCTTTTTCGTGCTGCTGTGCTTTGCGAATGCGTTCCTTCAAATTCTCACGCTCTATTTGCATATTGCGCTTGCGCACCAGCCTGTCGTGTTCGGTTTTAAGGTCTGTGGGACAAACGTATTTCGGGCTGTTCGTGTCCTTGCCGAAATGACGGAGCAGGTCTATGGTGTCGCGCCATATCGAGCCGTCCGAAATGTTGTAGCCGTTGCGGATACATATCTTTATGGATGCCCAATATTGCCCTATGTCGAAGGAATAGCGTATGTAGTAGCGCAACATGGAATATTGTCCTGCTTTCAGCAGCGTTTCCGCACGGCTATCGGAAAGTAGGGCTTTGAAAAGATTGTAGGGCAAAATGTTATGGTAGTCACCCTCGAAGCCGTTGCGTTTCAGTTCGGGAATGAAACGCTGTCGGGGATAGGTGCAGACGGGGGCTATATCGTATGCCCGAAGTCCTCCGTTCCTGCGTATCTCCATGTCACTATATTCCGCCCACTGGTCGTAGTAGAACACCGACATGCCACGTAATCGGGCAATGGTCGTTGTCTTGCCGTCGGGGGCAATCCACCGTTGCACCACTTCAAAGATGGAATACTCGGCTGTCTGCCCTGCCTTGTATCGGGACTTGACGAAGAAGAAGCGTATCACTTGGTACTGTTTGCAGGTGGTGACGATAGAGAAATACTCGTTCTCGCTGAAAACGCTCTTTCGGGTGCGCAATGCTCCCAATTTCATACCGCAATGGGGGCAGGTACATCCGCACAAGGTGTCGGCAAGGTCATGCTCACTCTTCCACGAGTGTCCGCACTCGGTGCAGATATTCATGCCGTTTGCCCTCTTGATTGCGTAATGCTCGAAACAATGGCGGAAAGCGTATGCCTTTTGCGTGGCGGTCAATTTCGGAAGTCGCTTGCTCAAACGTGCGATTTCCTGCTGTATGCGTGTCTTCGGTTTCATAATCAGAAATTGAATAGGTTGGGTTGTTGTACTTCTTGTTGGGCGGTCGCTTTGGTACTGGTTCTCGGCTTGTGGCGGTTCTGCAACTTGCGGAGTTCCTCCTCTTGGTATCTGCGCATGGCGTTCTGACGTGCTTCCGCCTTTTCCTCCGCTGTGAGTTCCACCACATGGTTTACCGCTACTTGGCAGTTCATCGGCTTGCCTACCTCTATCTCGTTCTCGTCATAGTAGTGTACGGCTTGCCCGAATATCTCTCCGTCCGTGAAGCCGTTGCAACCGCTTCTATGCACATAGTTCAGAATGTAGGTCACACAATCGTCCATGTTCTTGGCGGGGTTGCGGTAGTTCTTCGCAAAGAGCGCATCTTCCGCTGCACGCTGCTCCAAATACATCTGTATCGTTCTCTTGAAATGGTCTGTTCCTTTCATATTGTTGTCGTTTTAATGGTTCTTAAATGGTATGCTTGATAATCTCAATCAGGTATTGCGGATTGACCTCGTAGAAAATGAAGTCTATAAAATCTTTCCGTGCGTTTTTATTCAGTTCGTGGTACAACCTGCGGAATGAGTCAAAATTGCCGTTGAGGTACACCTCCACCAAATACTCAAAGAAGTTCTCTACCTCGTAATATCTGCACTGCTGTGCTGCCGTCTTACCGTTTCTCTTTGCCATATCAGTTAGGATTAAAGGGTGAATAACCAAAGGATAAATCCGAAAAAAGCGATGGTGGAAAGGATAGCCACGATTACGCCTATCGCCACTCGGAACATTCCGTTTACAATCTCTGTGATGATACCCCAAAGGATGCCGAACACCCCAAAGGCGGTGCGCACGATTAAGCCGCATATCGCAAGCCCTATGTACTGTGCCACTTGTTTGAATTTTGCTGTTGCTGTCATATCTTCGCTGTTTTTGATTTTTTTGTTTTTAATGCGGATTCAAGAGCTGAGGGAGTTGAGTTTCAAACTATCTTATCTGCCTCTCGTTTATCCGACATTTTTTTTATGCGTCTTTCTGTCGCATCGGTCGTTTTCGTTTCGGGTGCTTAAAAAGGTAGGGATTAGGAAATGCAAGGTTTTTCGGAAAAAATACTACCCGAAGGGCTGGAGATTTTTTCCGAAAACAGGAGGCTTGACCTTGCATTTCCGTTAAAATCCCGGAATTACCTTTGCGCCCAGAACGGAAATGACTACCTGATGCGGCTCACTGAAAGGCGCAAAAATGGAGGTAAGCGGAAGTAGAGGCAGATTGGGAAGAAAAAACTTCAGAGAGAGAAATCCGTAAAAAAAGAAATCCCCAAAAGAAAAATGACATTGCCGGAAGCGTGAAACCGGGCAAACCATTGGCAAGGAAGTATGATTGTATCCGTTTGGCTAAACTCGTTTAGCCGGGCGGATGCTCATTCTTCCCGGTTTGCCCGCTGTGGGTGACGGCTTGTTCCATTCATGGGACGAGCGGTCGCACACGGCTTTCCGCTTCCGGCTCAAAGGAACAGCAAAAAAGAAAAATCATCTGAAAACCCGTAAAAGCCCTCTTTGGCATAAGCACAAAAGAAATGGGCTTTGCATCATCAGTCTAAACCATTGTTTAGGCGTGAAGCAAAGCCCTTTTCTCCGCTTATGCGGTAGTCGGGACACGTTCGTTCAAAACTCGTTTTGGGCGATGGTGTCCCGACGGATAAAACCGCTTTTACGGAAAATCTTGTGTCTATAGAGAAAAAAGCTGGAGATTTATTTCAATATCTCCGGCTAAAGTGCTACTTTTGCATACGAAGAGTTCTTTGAAGGTTACGCAACGCGCAGAAGAATAATGCAGTAGATAACTAACTAATTCGTAACCTATTACTATCATGAGCAATTAACTAACGCTCATTTCCAATAAATTACACTCTTTTCGTAACTTCGAATGACAAAGATAGCGAAGATTATGCAGAAATGCAGGCGTATTCTGTTAAAATACACCTTCTTCTTTTTTCTATTTTGAAAAGCACCCTTTCATTTTGGTAGGGTATTTAGAGATTACTTATTCAAAATGAAAAAAATATTGCATTGATTACAAGCTAATTATCAGAATCCTTTTCATTTTGGCATACTCTTGGCTATGAGGGGAACATACAAAATGATTCATGAGTTATGGAAGAGTACATTTCAGATAACAGTCTGTATATTCGGAGTAAGAATAATAGCATGATTAACCGGAAGATGATAGGGCGCGTGTTGGGTATGTTGCTATTTATCGAATTGGGGATGTTCTTACTTTGTGCCGGAGTGTCGGCTGGTTACGGGGAAAGTGATTATAAATACTTTCTTTACACCTGTATCATCAATGCTGTGGTAGGCGGATTGTTACTGCTCTACGGACGGGGAGCGGAGAATAAGATGAGCCGGAGAGACGGATATTGTGTGGTCACTCTTTCATGGGTGTTTTTTACCTTTTTCGGCATGCTTCCTTTTTATTTTAGCGGAAGCATTGATACGATAACCAATGCCTTTTTCGAAACCATGTCCGGGTTTACCACTACAGGAGCTACTATTCTCGATGATATTGAATCCCTTTCCCACGGTATGCTTTTCTGGCGAAGCCTGACGCAGTGGATCGGTGGTTTGGGGATTGTGTTTTTCACGATTGCCATTCTTCCTATCTTTACCACGGGAGGAGTGCAACTCTTCTCTGCTGAATCTACGGGAGTGACGCACGACCGTACCCATCCGAAAATCAATGTCATGGCCAAGTGGTTGTGGACAATTTATCTGGTATTGACAGTTTCGGAAACTGTCTTATTGATGTTTGGGGGCATGAGCTTGTTTGATGCCATTTGCCAGTCGTTTGCCACTACTGCTACGGGCGGATATTCTACCAAGCAGAACAGTATATCTTACTGGAATTCTCCGTATATAGAATATGTGGTGGCTATCTTTATGATTGTTTCCAGTATCAACTTCTCTTTGTTTCTGATGTGTTTGAAAGGAAAAGTCGGTCGTTTATTCAAAGATGAAGAGTTACACTGGTTTCTGGCGTCAGTGGGTATCTTGACTTTTCTTATCACGTTGGCGCTCGTCTTTCAAAATCATTATGACTGGGAACTGGCTTTCCGGAAAGCATTGTTCCAGGTGTCTACGGTGCATACTTCCTGCGGTTTTGCTACGGATGATTATAATATGTGGCCTCCTTTCACGTGGTTACTGTTGTTCATTGCGATGCTTTCGGGAGGGTGTACGGGTTCTACCAGTGGAGGTATCAAGAATATGCGGTTGCTGATTGTGGCGCGTGCCATCCGGAATGAGTTCAAACATCTGCTCCACCCGAATGCCGTGCTTCCCGTACGTATCAATAAGCAGACGGTGTCTTCTTCTATCGTAACTACCGTATTGATTTTCTTTGCTTTTTATCTGGTTCTGATCCTGATTGGGTGGACGGCTCTTTTGTTTTTGGGAGTTGGCTTTTCCGAGTCCGTCAGTACGGTTATTTCGAGTATAGGCAATGTTGGTCCGGGATTGGGAACTTGCGGGCCTGCATATTCGTGGAATTCTTTACCTGATCTGGCAAAGTGGATACTTTCTTTTCTGATGCTGGTGGGACGTCTGGAATTGTTTAGTGTACTCCTGTTGTTTTATCCGGGATTCTGGAAGAATAGATAAACTGTAAATCATGAACGGGCTTCTGAAACATCGTTGGAAGGGTTTGTGGTTGACGGAAACAATCTGTATCTTTGCAGCATGAAAAAGTTATTGTGTCCGCAATGCAAGATTGCAGCTATGTATGTGAAGAATGAACAGGGTGACAGGCTGCTGGTTTATGTGCTCGAAGATGGTGAAGTTGTTCCCAAATATCCGGAAGATTCGATGGAGGGGGTCGATTTGACAGAAGTCTTCTGCCTGGGATGCTCGTGGCATGGTTCACCTAAACGGTTGGTGAAACGATAGACCGGGAGACTCATGCTCTCATACTGATTTTTTTGATTTATGTCAACTAAAAGAGGAACGCAAATCAAGAACTAATTCATTGAATTTTCCGTATCTTTGCATCCGATTTTAGAACATAGACGTATGGCAACTTCTAAAGAAATGACGGCAGGGCCGGCATTACCTCTCATTTTAAAGTTTACGCTGCCGCTTTTACTCGGCAATCTGTTGCAACAAACGTATTCGCTTGTTGATGCTGCAATTGTAGGAAAGTTTTTAGGAATTAACGCGTTAGCTTCTGTTGGAGCTAGCACATCGGTGGTGTTTCTTATTCTCGGGTTCTGCAATGGATGTTGCGGAGGTTTCGGAATACCCGTTGCGCAGAAGTTTGGGGCGCGGGATTACAGTACGATGCGCAGTTATGTGGCCGTTAGTCTGAAACTGGCTGCGGGAATGTCTGTGGTGATTGCTCTTCTCACCTGTATTTTATGTGAGGATATTCTTCGGATCATGCGTACGCCGGAGAATATTTTCGAAGGGGCGTATGCTTATTTGCTTGTCACGTTTATTGGTGTGCCGTGTACTTTCTTCTATAATCTTCTTTCGAGCATTATCCGTGCGTTGGGAGACAGTAAGACGCCTTTTTGGTTTCTGCTGTTTGCGGCTGTTCTGAATATCATTCTTGATTTGTTCTGTATTTTGGTACTTGGCTGGGGAGTGGCGGGAGCTGCTATTGCTACTGTCTTTTCGCAAGGATTGTCGGCTGTTCTCTGCTACATTTATATGTACCGGAAGTTTGAAATATTGCAAGGTACTCCGAAAGAACGCCGGTTCCAGTCGAAACTGGCTAAGACGCTGCTTTACATTGGTGTGCCTATGGGATTGCAGTTTTCTATCACGGCTATCGGCAGCATCATGCTTCAGAGTGCGAATAATGCATTGGGAACAGCGTGTGTGGCAGCTTTTACGTCTGCTATGCGCATCAAGATGTTCTTTATCTGCACGTTCGAGAGTCTGGGAATTGCGATGGCTACGTATAGCGGACAGAATTATGGGGCAGGAAAACCGGAGCGTGTCTGGTTGGGAATTAAGGCGAGTGCTTTGATGATGATCGTTTATGCGGCATTTACATTCGTTCTTCTGATGGTGGGAGCTAAATATTTTGCATTGATCTTTGTAGATCCGTCGGAAACGGAAATTCTGTTGGATACCGAGTTATTCCTGCATATCTCCTGTATGTTCTTCCCGATGCTTGGTTTGTTGTGTATCTTGCGTTATACCATTCAGGGAGTAGGCTTTACCAATCTTGCCATGTTCTCCGGAGTGGCGGAGATGATTGCTCGTATTCTTGTCAGTCTCTATGCCGTACCGGTATTCGGTTTTATTGCTGTCTGCTACGGTGATCCGATGGCTTGGATAGCGGCAGACTTATTCCTCGTGCCGGCCTTTATTTACGTTTATCGCAGGTTGAAGAAGCAGGTATTTACGAATTCGACTGTACAGCAGACTGTTGCATAATTGTCTTTTTTCAGGCTAGGAATATTTCTTTGTTTGAATTTAGAAATCGGCCTTTTTCTGTATACGGAAAATGTCTCCGTATATGGGATGGCGAAACTCTATATATTCGGCATGGAGGTATAGTCTGTCTGCTTTCTTTCCGTAGAGTTCGTCTCCAAGTATGGGGCATCCCAAGCCTTCCGGATGGGCGGCGTGTACTCGTAACTGATGTGTGCGTCCGGTCAACGGATAGAAGACAATCCGGGTGTATTTTCTTGGCTCATTGATACTCCTTTCTGATTCATCAATGATCTTTTCTGATTCACTGATAATCTTGTATTCTGTAATCGCCTCTTTTCCGTATTCTTTACTAACGATTTGTCGGGGACGGTCGAGGGGATTTAAACAGAGAGGGAGTTCGATCCTTCCTGTTCTTTCTGATAGTACTATTCCATCCAGCACAGCCACATAGCGTTTCTTGATACTTCTGTTTGCGAATTGTGCCTGTAAATCCTGATGTACCTTTTTTGTTTTGGCAACGAGTAATAATCCTGAAGTAGCCATATCGAGCCGGTGTACAATCATAGGACCGGTAGCTTCGGGATATTTTTTCTTCAAACGATGATAGACTGAATCTCTGTCCTCTGCTTTTCCCGGAACGGACAACATCCCTGCCGGTTTATTGACTACCAGTAACCATTCATCCTCAAACACGATTTCTAGTTCTTCCTCTTCATGAACAGGATTCAGCAGTGGATTTTCGTCTATCTCCAATCCTTGCAGCATGTGTTGCAGAATCGGTTCGCATTTCCCTTTGCAGGAAGGATAATAATATCCGTGATGCCGGATTTCGTTTTTAGGAGAGTCGCCCCACCAGAATTCAGCCATAGCCAATGGCTTTAATTGATGAAGATACGCATATTGCAATAACTTAGGCAAAGCACATTCACCCGCACCGGCAGGAGGAACTTTCTGAACCGTTTGCTCAAAAATAGTATATAAGTCTTTCACCTCTCCTTGGGCGTTTAGCATCCGGAACTGCTCGAATAATTTTCTTTGTAAAGCTGCCGAACGTTCTTTTCGTTCGGTTTTCAGTCGTTCTATTTCAATATCGAAGTGCCTGACTTCCATTTCGAGCTCTTCCAATCGTTTCTTCCATTCCTTTTCCAGTCGTTTGTATTCCGCCTTTTGGTATTGGCTTTCCCGAATCAGGGAGGCTTGTTCTTCTTCGGAAAGCTCCGGAGATGACTGGCGGCGAATCTCTCTCGCCTCCTTTGCCATTTTAAGCTCCGCTTTTGCTTGATTCAAAACAGCTTTAGCCTGTTCCGTTTCTATCTTCCATTTCTCTTTTGAATCGAGATAAGAACTACTGTTTTCCAATTCACGAATACGGATATTAATGGCAGAAATCTGTTCTTCTTCGATTTTGAAGAATCCCTCCGGTTGTAATAGGTCATAAACAGGAGGAACGAAATAAGGATGCAGATTCTTTCCGGCCAGATTGCCGGAGAAAGCTGCAAGATAACCAATCTGATTTTCTTCGTTGTTTGTTATTCCGTTGTCCGTTTGCACAATCAACACTCCAAACATCTTTCCGGAAGCCAACTCCTCTTGCCATTCTTTCCGGCTTGCGATATATGCTTTCACTTCTTCCGCAGCCAACACACACAATGGATGGGGTGTATAATGGAAAGGATAAGTGAATTTTTCCGGCAACGCAAGGTGAGAAACGGGTTTCTTGAAAAAATGTATCATCGGTTTATATATATGAATGAATGTGATTACCTTTGCAAAAGTAACGTAAATCCGCGAATTTTATTCTATATTTGTTTGAGAGTTTGAGTGAGATAACGTGGACGTTTGAATGAAATTGTATGGATAGGATAGAAGAAAAACCAAAATTTGCCTTTCTTGGCAACAGTCACATGGCTTTTTGGGCACTGGATATCTATTTCCCACAATGGGAATGTCTGAACTATGGTGCTCCCGGTGAAGGGCTGGCCTATGTGGAGTCTTTTGCGGTAGACACTTCCGGTTGCCAGGTCGTTGTTCAATTCGGAACCAATGATATTTATCAGTTGAACGATGAAAATATAGATGAATATGTAGAGCGTTATGTAAAAGCGGTTCTTGCCGTCCCTTCACTGAAAACATATCTTTTCTGTATTTTTCCGCGTAATGATTACGATGATTACAGTACGGCCGTAAATAAATTTATCCAGATCCTTAACCGGAAGATACACGAAAAATTGCAGGGAACAGATATTGTCTATCTGGACGTATTCAATCGTTTATTGCAGGATGGCAGGCTGAATCCGGAGTTGACTCTCGACGATTTACATTTGAATGGTAAGGGGTACAGTATTCTGACAGAAGCACTGAAACAGGCTTCCGGTTTGTAAAACATACCTAAATACTTCATTCCTTGCTTTTATTTATAAATTTGGTGGCATATCAGTTTATTTTTCCTATTTTTGTCCCCAATTTAATAGTAAATAACCCCCATAAAAACGATAAGACTTATGGAAAAAGTAATTATCAATTCGTACGAAGAATTCGAAAAACTAGTAGGCCAACAGATAGGTGTTTCCGATTATGTGGAACTCTCGCAGGAACGTATCAATCTTTTTGCTGATGCAACGCTGGATCATCAATGGATTCATGTAGATACGGAACGTGCGAAAGTAGACAGCCCTTATCATAGCACGATTGCTCACGGCTACCTGACATTATCCATGCTTCCTTATTTGTGGAATCAGATTATCCAGGTAAATAACCTGAAAATGATGATTAACTACGGTATGGACAAAATGAAATTCGGTCAGGCTGTATTGTCAGGACAGAGCATCCGTCTGGTGACTACTTTGCACTCGCTGACTAATCTGCGTGGTGTGGCAAAAGCGGAAATCAAGTTTGCTATCGAAATAAAAGACCAACCAAAGAAGGCGCTGGAAGGAATTGCTGTGTTCCTTTATTATTTCAATTAATGGCAAGCTGTTAAAGAAACAGATTTTATCCCCGGAAATGATCGAAATACGTCTTAAAAGTTAGATACAAAAACTTTTGGGATGTGCTTCAGATGGATCGTTTCCGGGGATAATTTTATCCTTTTACTCCCATAAATCTGAACGGCTGTGCCGGTTTAAACTCTTTCGTTGCATTTCCATGATAAGTTTCACCGTTGGCGATAGATAATTTGAGTACCGGAGCTCCTTCCGACAAGTCTGTTTCCCGTAAGTTTACCCAGAATGTATTAGGTGTCAGACTTGATTCGAAGAAGTAGAGCAAATTCTTACTATCCGATACCGTTCTCCATTGTGTGGTGGAAATTTCCGGAAATTCGGGAGTGGATATGCCATAAGGAACAGAAGTATTACGGATAACGCTGAATACGCTTGCTATGGCTATTCTCACATCATCTGTTTGGGGCAGGGCATTGATATAAAAACTGGCTCTTGCAAAACGGTCGGACGGACGGTTGGTTCCGGGCAGGAAGCTCAATCCTCCTATTGATTTCCAGTATTCGTTTAGTGCCAGTTGCTTGTTGTAGGTAGGGGAGTTGGTCATTACTTTGTACTCCTTGCTGTGGTAAACAGTCAGCTTTCCACCCGTATATTCGAATATCGCACAATCGCCCGTTGCGTCGGAAATAGATAAATGCAAGGTTGCCAGGCGGGAACCATCCGGCATCAGGTCCGATACCACTTGGAAAGTGTTTTCATCAATGAAAGCGACAGCCTCGTCTACGGTGGCGAAGTTATCCAGCATATATTGCACCCATGCAGTAATGGCAAGTCCCGGTTTACTTTGATCTCTGACCGGATACTCCGTCTCGGGTAACCATAACAGATTGGCAACCAATCCTTTTTCATTCATCCCGTCTGTACTGGCAATCTCGAAAGCTGAAGTCACCACGCTGCCATACTTGGACGTCCATTGCAGGGAGTTGGCTCCCGTTTCTCCATTTCTTTCCATACCTTTGGGAAATACCCAAAGATTGCTGTGCATTTCTGTTTTCCAGTCCATAGACCGGCCGGTTACCACCATTCCATTTTTTCCCGAATAAACGACTCTTGTACACATAATTTTAATTTCTAGTTAAAGGTTTATTATAAGCTGCTTTCACGAGGTATTCAACCCCGATGCGGATTCATCTCGCAAAAGCATATTCTCAAAACAATAACGTTTCATTTATGTTTTAGATACATATCAGATATTAATAAAGTATCAAAAAACAGGTATTATGTCATTAAGTAATCTTCTCATCATATTTTCGTCATCGTTTATGGCGCTGTTTCCGGTGATAAATCCTTTGGGGAATGGTTTTGTCGTCAATGGATTCTTTACAGACCTCGATCCTCAACAACGGAAAGCAGCTATTCAGAAGCTGACGCTCAATTTTATAATGATCGGTGTAGGGACATTGGTGATAGGGCATTTGTTTCTGTTGATTTTCGGTTTGGCTATTCCTGTTATTCAGTTGGGAGGTGGAATATTGATTTGTAAGACGGCAATGGAGCTGTTGGGCGATTCGGGTTCGTCTGATAAAGAAGAAGCCAGTAAGAATGTAGACGGCTTCAGATGGAAAAACATCGAGCAGAAGATATTTTATCCCATCACGTTTCCTATCAGTATCGGGCCGGGCAGTATATCGGTTATCTTTACTTTGATGGCGTCTGCCAGTGTTAAAGGCAAATTGTTGCAAACTGGGATTAATTATTTGGTCATTGCGCTTGTCATTATTTGTATGGCGGCCATCTTTTATGTATTCCTTTCACAAGGACAGAGGTTTATTCAGAGGTTGGGACCGGTGGGAAATCAAATCATTAATAAGCTCGTTGCTTTTTTCACTTTCTGCATCGGTATCCAGATTTCGGTGACGGGTATATCCCAGATATTCCATCTGAATATACTCTAATTGAACGGTGAGACAAAAGCGATAGAAATTATCTGTTTTTCTTTGCTTTCATGGCTTTCAGGGTGTTTTTTCGTACGGAACGGATAGCGGGAACCAGTAAGTCGGGCTCCATGATTTCCAGTATTGTGCGTAGTTCCTGTTGTAGTTCCGGGATGGAGCGTGTCAGTTGATAAGCCAGTTTCATGCAGAGCGATTGTACGCCCGGTGGTTCCTCGCGGGATATCATGCGTTCCATGCAGAAATCGAGGAAATCCACTCGTGGCGGATCGGCGGCAGGTTGCTGGCATATCAGGTTCAGGATCATTCTCCGTTTTCCCGAGTGTGGGCAGGTCATGGCAGCGTCGATCAATTCTTCTTGTTTCCGGCTCAACCATGCTACATCTGCCTTTGAGAAATGAGTACATACCCACAATGCCTGATAGGAGACGATAGCGTCTTCGTCGAATATCAGTTGGTAGATTTCTTCTCTAAGCCGTTCATCATCCTGTATAAAGTGGAGTACCTCTCTGATATCTTCAATGTGTACTCGTTCGGATAATCTTGCACGTAGGTTCATGTAGCTTTCGTTTGGGGGAATTAATCTCTATTAGCGGAATCAGCTTCCGGTAGTTGCAAATGGAGAATGGGGAAAGGTTTGCCCATGCTGTCCGTTTCATCTCTGCCGATGATTTGGAATCCCAAATGGAGATAGAACTGGAGTGCTTTTTCATTCTGCTCGTTTACGTCCACCTTATCCATATGTTTTTTGTCTCTTGCATATTCCATTAATCGTTTGCCATATCCTTTTCCTTGTTCGTTGGGGTGTACGAATAACATTTCGATCAGTTCGTCGCTCAATCCCATGAAGGCGGCCGTCTTTCCGTTGGCATTCCGGATAACAAAAAGTTCAACAGCGGGTAGATAATGCTTCCGTATCAGTGGTTTATAGAACTGGATATGTTCTTCCGTCAGGAAACCATGCGTGTGGCGAACGGACATTTCCCATACATGGAGGATTTCATCATAGTCTTCCGGAGTAGGTTGGGAGATGCCGGGCAGGTAGTAGCATTGGTGGTCGTAGATGTTTCCGTTGTAAGTCAGTTCTGCCTGATGAAGTGTACCTTCATAGATGAAACCGTTCTTTTTCAGTACTTTCTGCGAACGTTTATTGTGCGGATAACAGGTAGCTGTGATGAGGCTAAGCCGCAATTCTTCAAAGCCATAGTTGAGGACATCCTGCACTGCTTCGGTCATGTATCCTTTGCCCCAATAAGATTCGTCGAGCCAGTAACCCAACATTCTCACTTGCGGATTTTCGCGTTTAGGATCGGGGATAATTCCTACGGAACCGATTAGCTGTTTTGTATCTTTTAGTATCACTGCCCATATCCCCTCCTGATTGATAAATGTGGAATGAAGTATCCGGCGGGATTCATCCAATGTGCGATGGGGCGGCCATCCAGCATTGTTTCCCAGATTCGGGTTCTGGCAGCAAGCGAAAAATGTTTCTGCATCTCTTTCTTCGAAAGGGCGGAGAAATAAACGTTCTGTATGGAGCGTCACGGGGGGAATATTTTCTATGTCAGTTTCCTGTCTTGCTTTGTTTTTCGATTCGTTTGCTGTTTTCCGATATACGCACTCAATCCGGTTTCCGTCAGGATCGAGGACTACACTTTCAAAGTATCCGTCTCCCGAAGTGCGCGGTTTACCGGCGATGGTATATCCTTCCGAACGCATTTGTTCGGTGAAGCGTAATACTTCTTCCTGGCTGGGGAAGGTGAAAGCAAAGTGTGTCAGTCCAACCCTGTTTTCTTCAATGGGAGTGTTCTGTACATCTGTACGGCTCATCAGTTCCAAGTCTGTTCCCTCTCCAAAAGAGATAAAATAGGACTCGAATCCTTTCTTGGGATTGATATATTTTTCGTTGCTTTTTCCTCCGAAGAAGCGGACATAGAACTCTTTTAGTTCTTCCAGACGAAAAGTCCAGATAGCGATATGATGTAGTTTCATATAAATGAATTTTCTAATTTCTATTACTTTGTTTCTATCTTAATGCTGCATTACATATTCGTAAACGATACGGGAAATATCAGCGATAATTTTACTGTTCGCCTGATTATTTTCTTCAGAATCCTTCACGAAGACAGCTATACTATAAGTACGTCCACCGGGCAAAAGTACGAAACCGATGTCATTACAACCGATTTGTTGTCCTTTCGCATTAAGATCTCCCGTTCCGGTTTTATGACCTACGGTTACTTTTTTGTCGAGCAATGGAGCAACCAGACGGTCTTGTCCGGTTTGACATTCTACCATTGTTTGAAATATGAAGTCTTTGTACACGTTGGGAAACAATGGCTTCTTACGGAATATTTCCACTAATTCGGCTGCGGCTAACGGAGTAGTCCAGTTTTCATAACATAGGTTCAAGTCTTCGTGCATGGCAGTTTCCGTACCGGCAATGGCACATTCCCGAATTCCCTGTGAATGGATATACTTGTTTACGGCATCCGGACCTCCCTGATAATCAAAAAGAATATCGCAGGCATTGTTGTCACTCTGTTGGAGTGTATATTTTAGCAGGTCGGCAATACTCATTTCAATTCCGCCCTGCGGATATTTATCCCGTAGCGGACTGTAAGTATCCGGCTTTAAATCCGATTTTTTAATAGGTAACCGGGTTTCCAGCGATTGCTTCTGCTTTCCCATATAATCTGCCAATGCTAATGCCTGATGAAACTTGAATACGCTCATCAGTGGATAGTGAATATCATTATTGACAGTTATCGTATCTTTCCCATCAATGATGACGGCTATTCCTATTTCGGCCTTCTTTCCCTTGATGGCTTCTTTCAACTGTGTCTCAAGTTGAGTTTGTCGGGCAAACAGGAGGGTGGGGACTAAACAAAGAAATACTATGAATGAACGCATAATCAATTTCTCTTTTAACGGGTTACTAATTCTCTATTGAAATCATATTTTCTGTTGAAGTCACAAAGGTATAAATAGTAATTGCCTTTGCAAATTCTTACTTGAAATTTATAGTTGTATAATGAATATGTAGAGTTAGTTTCTTAATTTTTGTAGTAATAAAAATATTGATACAGAAATTAGGTTTACTATTTCATTTATGTTATTTTTGTGATATCTTATTACTGAAATATATACTATGTAAATATTTGGAAGTAGTAACACACCATTAAAAGACAAAACTAATATGAGCACTTTTCGTTCTATAGAAGAACTTGTCAAAAGTCTGGACCGGGAGAAAGAACTCTTGAAAGAAATGTTTGCTAAACGGAAATCTCTTTCGTTCCGTTATGATTATGCGCTTGAAATGACGGAGTACAAAGAAGAGCGTATCCGCTATCTGATAGACTATGGAGTCATCCGGGACACTGGCGACTTCCTTGAAATGGAGGATATTTATCTGAAATTCTTTGAAGATGTGCTCGAAGTAAATGAAGAAATCAATGTATCTTTCGTGCAGGATTACCTGACACGACTGAATGAAAACATTGACTATTACTTGAAAGAGAATAACGAACAACGTAAATACAACTACCAGCGTGAAGTGAAACGCTGCCTGAAAAACATCGCTCTGACTACAGTCCGCAATGTGATGGATCTGAAAAGAAACATGGATAATACCTATAAGAACGAACCTAATTATAAGATAAAAAAGACCAAACTTGTCCGCCTCGATGAGAAACGGAATAATATTGCTCTGCTGATTCGTAAAAGTGAGGAATTGATAGACTACGGACAGCCTGTTTTCTTCCGGGTGGCGATGGACGTACAAATGCGGAATGTAGTAAGTGACGTAAAACTTCAGCTAAATGACTCGTATCATAATCTGATTGAAATCCAGAAACAAATCATTCATTATCTGAATCTGATAGATTATCAGAACCGTATCTTTGAGAAAGTAAAGAAGTTGAAGTACTTGAAAGACCAGTTCTTGTTGGAAGAACATACAAGTATCCGTTCTGTTGCCGCACAAAAAAATCCTGTCTGGATGGAGCCGCAGGTCGGTTATCGCATCAAGCTTTCCATTGATAATCTACGGACTTCCGATGAGGCTTTTCAGATTTTGAAGAAACTTGTCGCGCGGCAGAGAAATTCTCCGAAAGGAATGAAACAACTGGCAGATGCCATTCCGGAAGGATACCTGGATGGGCAGTCGCAAATGATAGATACCGTAAACTTGCAGGAGGTGCATAATTCATTTATGGCGTCCAGCACCCATCTGTTCTCTTTTGTGATGAACTATCGCTACCGGAAAGAGGTGACACGTGGAGAGAAATTAATCTTTTTCTGCCAACTGGCGTCACAGTATGCCGACGAACTTCGCTTTACGGATACTTATGAAATCTCCGACGAAGTGGAATACCCTTTAATATATGCCAAATAATGTATGCTGAATACTAAAAACAGATGACCATGAAATACACTGAAGAGATATTTAATATACTTAGCAAAGGGGGATTTATTTCTTCCAATAGTGTCTCTACCCAAGTGAAACGCTTGTATGATGCCATTGAGGAAGATTTGCCCGATTATTATGATTACTACAAAGGCATCGGTTTTTATCTGGAAGGCGGTGACGGTTATTACTACTTTACTCGCAAGGAATCGAAAGTCGATTTGGAACGTAAACTGGAAGCAATTCAGAAGTGGATTGATTACTTGAGTTTCCTGAAAACCTATCATTCGGCATTCGGCCCGGGCTTTCTGTTTCGTGCTGCTGATATTGAGATTCAGATAGGATGCGATATCGAACTGAAAGAAAAGGCAACCAAACTGTTCTCGGATAAGAAGAAATATGATGAAGTTGTCGGCAAACTGTTGAAAGAACTGGAGAGTATAGGACTGATAGAGAAAGAAAACGAACTTGACGGGACGTATAAAGTATTGTCGGCTTTCCATTATATGGAGGACTTGGTTGATTGTATCACAATTTCAGAGGAGGTGCAAGATGAGATACCTGAATAAGATTATTTTTCTGAACAGTGCCCATATTCCGTATGCGGAAGTGAAGTTGGATGGGAACGTACATTTTATAGGTACGCAAGGTGTCGGTAAGAGTACGCTGCTCCGTGCCATCCTATTCTTTTATAATGCTGACAAACTAAGACTAGGCATTCCGAAGGAGAAGAAAAGCTTCGATGCTTTTTACTTTCCATACGCCAATTCTTACATTATCTATGAAGTGATGCGGGAGAATGGGGCGTATTGTGTGGTAGCTGCCAAATCCCAGGGACGGGTGTTTTTCCGTTTTATTGATGCGCCATTCCAACAGGACTGGTTCATTGACGAACACAATGTGGTACATTCCGAGTGGGGACGCATCCGCGAACATATCGGTTCGAAGATTCAGATTACTGCACAAGTGACTAGCTATGAAATGTATCGGGACATTATTTTCGGTAATAACCGCAAGCATGAAATGATACCTTACCGCAAGTTTGCCATTGTGGAAAGTGCAAAATATCAGAATATTCCCCGTACGATACAGAACGTCTTTTTAAATTCCAAACTGGATGCTGACTTTATAAAAGATACCATTATCCGTTCGATGAGTGATGAGGATATTTCTGTTGATTTGGACTTCTATCGTAGCCAGATAAAGGAATTCGAGCAGGAATACAGGGACGTGATGCTTTGGTTTAAGAACAAGAATGGAGAAGTGCCTGTCCGGAAGATGGCGGAGAAAGTAATGAACGCCTATCGTGACTTGATTTATACCCAAAAGCAGATTGGTGAAGGGCGTGCGGAGCTTAACTTTGCGGAGAAACAGGCTTTGCATGAGATTCCGTTAGTGAAGGAAGAACAGGCTAAAGCGGAGACGGAACGTGAACGGTTGCTGCGGCTTATGGGTGAACTGCAACAAAAGTACACCAATGAGCGTGATGGCTTGATTAGGGATATAGGTATAATAAGCGATTTGCTCAAAAAGATACGTGAGAAACGTCTGCATTACGAGCAGATGCAGATTGAAGAAATCATCAAACGGGTATCTTGCGAAGAACTACTGATTCAGGAACTTGAACAAGTCCGGAATATGAAATCGGAACTGACAAGGGCTTATGAGGATGTATTGAGTAAGTACCGATTGCTGTTTGAGAAACTGGAAGCTGATTTCCGTACTTTTGAGAATAGCCAGCAAGCACGGATAAATGCTCGGAATGCGGAGATTGCCGGCAAGCAGGAGGAATTGATGCAACAGCTTCGTGTGGAAGAAGAAAAAATAAGGGCAACGCAAGAAGAGAAAGTGCAGACTGTGGATAATCGTATCCGGCAGTTGCGCGATGAACAGGCAAAGTGTAACCTGAAACTTCAAAAGGTGAAATACGAACATCCCCATCAAAAGGAAATGTCCGATTGTGAAGACGGGATTAACGAACTGCGCAAAAAGGACAAGGAGTTGGAGCTTAATATTCGTCAGCAACAAGGAGAAATAAAGCAGTTGAGACAGGAGTGTGAATGGAAAGTGAAAGAATTGAAATGGAAATTTCAGGCAAAGATGGAGATCGTTCGCAAAGAGCGGAGTGCGATTGAAGAACAGTTACAAACATTGGACGCCTTGATTGAGAAACGAAAAGGTTCTTTGTGTGAATGGTTGGAGAAGAACAAACCGGATTGGCAGGAGACGATAGGCAAGGTGGCGGATGAGGAACTGGTGTTGTACAACAATGAACTGCAACCTCAATTAGTGAATAAGGAAGCGACTTTGTTCGGCGTTTCACTCAATCTGGCAGCAATCGAGCGTTCTGTCCGCACTCCCGAGGAAATGAAGCAGGAGCGCGGCAGGCAACAAGCAGCCCGGCAACTCTGTACCGACCGTCTCACCCGACTGGCAGAAGAAGAGGGGGAAGCTGTTTCTTCTTTGGAGAAGAAGTATTCGAAGCAAATACATAGTATTTTGGAAGAACAACATCTGATGGAAGCCGAGCGAATGCAGATTCCTGCAAAATTGAAGAATTTGCAGGCTGATTACGCCTCATGGAAGACGAAGGAAGAGGAATGGAAAAGAGGATGTACCGAAGAATTACAGGCGCAACTGAATGATATCGGTCATCGTCTTTATGTGGCGGAAGGCGAGAAGGAGAAGCATTTGGCGGAACGGGAAAAACTGTTGAAAGCTTGCCGGAAAGTGTATAATGACAGCAGGACGGAACTCCGGAAGGAACTGGAGGAGTTTGTTGCCAGCGTTCAGCAAGAGATAGAGCGGATGAAACAGCAAACTGAGGAGCGGAAAAAGGAATTGAAGCAGGTGCAGGAGAATGAATTAAATGGAAAGGGTGCTGATACGGTCACTATCCGCAAGTATGATGACAGGCTTGCCGAAATAAATAAAGAATTAGATTATATAGGTAAATCCCGCCCGCAAGTTCTTTATTATGAAAGAGACAAGGAGGAACTGTTTGATAAAGAACCTGCTACGCGAAGCCGGAAGAAAGAACAGGATGCGAAGCTAGTTGCATTGGACGAACGTTTCGCTCTGAAAAAGGAGAAGTTGCAGGTTCAGAAAAAAGGGGCGGACGAGCACCTCGAGCGGATTGGCAAAGAATTGCACTTATTGGAGGACGGGTTGAATAAAGTGGATATGTTCCGGAAAGATGAAATTTTTTGTCCGCCTTCTGTGATAGAAATAGGAGAGAAGCCTACTCGGAAAAATTGCGATGTTATTGTGGAAGAGTTGAAGTCGCTCATCGTATCCACTATCAGAAAAACAGAAGAATTCAAGAAAGCGGTGACGCAGTTCAATGGAAACTTCTCGTCAAAAAACACGTTTCATTTCCGTACGGAACTGGTTGGAGAACAGGATTACTATGATTTCGCTTCCAATTTGTGCGAGTTTGTGGATAATGATAAGATTTCCGATTATCAGAAACATATCAGTGAACGGTATACGGATATAATCCGCCGGATTTCGCAGGAAGTGGGAGGACTGACCCGTAATGAAAGCGAGATACACAGAACAATAAAGGATATCAACGACGATTTTGTCAAACGGAATTTTGCCGGAGTAATAAAGGAAATAGCTCTTCGCCCGCTTCAGAGCAGCGATAAACTAATGCAGCTATTGTTGGAGATTAAACGTTTTAGTGATGAGAACCAATATAATATGGGAAAGGTTGACTTGTTCTCGCAGGATTCCCGTGAAGATGTCAATGCGATGGCTGTCCGGCATTTGTTGTCGTTTATGAAATTCCTGCTTGACGAGCCGGGACGCAGACGGTTGGCGCTTGCCGATACATTCAAACTGGAGTTCCGCGTGAAAGAGAATGATAATGACACGGGATGGGTGGAGAAGATTGCCAATGTAGGTTCCGACGGTACGGATATTCTGGTAAAAGCAATGGTCAATATCATGCTGATTAATGTATTCAAAGAAAAGGCGTCACGTAAGTTTGGTGACTTTAAAATCCATTGTATGATGGATGAAATAGGCAAGTTACACCCCAACAATGTGAAAGGTATTCTAGACTTTGCCAATTGCCGGAATATATTGTTGGTAAATAGTTCTCCCACTACTTACAATGTGGAAGATTATCGTTATACCTATTTATTGAGTAAAGACGGGCGGTCAAATACACAGGTTGTCCCATTGTTAACCTATAATAAGATAGAAAAATGAGTGGCAGTTTATTTACATTGGCAATGGCGAGGCTGGTTCTGAAAATGCTGGGCGGCGAGCTCATACCTTACACAAAGTTTGATGGACTGATAGCAAATAGATTAATGGATGAGGGAATCATCACTATTGTTCCCCGAGGGAGTAAGCGTAGTTTTCGTATGATTGATCCGGAAGGATGCCGTATCTACATCTCCCAGAATTATACTTCCGGCATGGAGCTGGAAGATTGGATTGAGATGAAGAACTGTCCGGATGAAGTGTCGCGTTCGGAGCAAGTGGCGAAGGCGGGGGACTCTAAATTGAGATATACTCGTACGTTCAAAGGTTTTCTCCTCAATTGTTATACGCCTATAGAAGCTACGTTTCATGGCGAACCATGTGTGCTTTCTCCCTTGCAAGGCACTTCTATTTTCATGCAGGATTACGAATATTTTCGTATTCCTGAAGATGTTGTAGTAGTGGGTATAGAGAATGGAGAAAATTTCCAGCATATCCGTGCCCAAAAGTACTTGTTTGAAGGAATGAAAGTTCTTTTCGTGTCCCGTTATCCGCAATCGAAGGATTTGTGTAACTGGCTAAAGATAATTCCCAATCGCTATATTCATTTCGGAGACATAGATTTGGCTGGCATTTCTATCTTTTTAAATGAATTCTATGTAAAATTGGGCAATCGTGCGGAATTTTTCATTCCTGCGGATGTGAAGAAACGCCTCAAGGACGGAAACCGGCAGCTTTATGATAATCAGTATTTGCGTTATAGGGCTATGTTGGTTTCTGACGAACGTTTAAGACCATTGGTGGCAATGATTCATAAATATGGGAAAGCGTATGAACAAGAAGGATATATAAAGTATTAAATTAGTCATATGATTACGCTGGATAATTTTGAGAACTTTGTCCCCTATAAGATATTGATGCGCGGGGAAGAGTATTATGATACAGATGCCGTTTCCGAACTGGAAGAAACCTCACCCGGTGAATGGACTGCAACCGTAGAGGGAACGGATGATTATAATGTAGAAATATCTATGAACGGAAAGGAAGTAGAATCCTGGTACTGTGATTGTCCGTATGATGGAGAAATCTGCAAGCATGTCGTGGCAGCACTTCTGGCAATTCGTGATAATAATAAACGAGTAAGTCGTAGTGCATTTTCAAAAATGAGAATAGTTACAAAGGAAGAAGAGGTTGTACAACCCGATGTGGACATCAAACAATTGCTGTCATTCATTAATCCGCAGGAACTTTCTAAATTTATCAGTGAGTATGCCTCAATGAATTCGGAATTTAAAATGGCGCTTTTGAATTATTTTAGATTTTCAACGGTTTAATATAACCGTTTGAAGAATAAACATTTAACTG
>OJOG01000261.1_pt1 | contig 29981 bp, 27 predicted proteins | sample 1598101 | NCBI WGS metagenome assembly OJOG01 (sample SAMN03922460, study PRJEB24848) | human gut metagenome | isolation source: stool sample | host: Homo sapiens | place: Germany | collected 2009-11
ACACAAGGAGTATCGTCGGCAGCGTCAGATGTGTATAAGAGACAGGTCTATGATGATGTCGTACAAGAGGAAAAACTCGGCTACCAGTCCGATCCACCCGACAATGGACAGGGTGGCAAACACAAATCCTGCCGTGGTCGCTCCCATGCGGAAGGCGACGGCGGCAACCAGACTGAATACGGTTGCGGCTACCACAGTAAGCGGCAATAGCATCGTGAGGATATTATCGGAGATTCGTTTCATAAAAAGGGGCTTAGCTTATCGAATTAAAATATGCCATTCAGTTTGTTTACGGCGGCTATTTTGTCCTCCATCAGCACCTCCGCATAAATCTGTGTCGTTGCGACAGAGGTGTGGCCAAGCAGTCGGCTCACCGTAGCAATGTCATTCGTGGCGGCGAGGGTCAGCGTTGCGAAGCTGTGCCTCCCGGTATGGAAAGAGACCCGTTTGTTGATTCCGGCTCTTTTCGCCATCTTCTTCAGGACGGTGTTGCAACCTCCGCATGTGCCTATGTCAAAGACAAAATCGTCAAGTGTCTTGTCACCGCGCTCAGGCATCCATGCCATTGCGTTTGTACCCAAAGGAACGGTTACGGGCTTTTCCGTCTTTTTCATCGCCTCTATCCTTATCGCCATCCCGGACTGTGACCGCTCGATGTTGCCCCACTTCAATTGTTTCAGGTCACTGTAGCGCAGACCTGTGAAACAGCTGAACAGGAATGCCATCTTGGTCGTAGAGCTTCGTGTCTCCACCTCCATCAGCCTGTGCAGTTCCTCACGTGTCAGGAAATCGCGTTGGTCAGTCGGCTTCTTTATCCGCTCGTCCCTTGACAGCAGGTGATAGGGGTTGCACTTGATGACACCGTCCCTTGCCGCCTGATTGAGCATCGTATTCATCTTTAATTGAAACAGGTGCATGGTAGATTTGGCCAGCCGTCTTGTTCCACCGTCGGAAGTCCGGCATTCATAGACATCGGTCATGTAGTGCAGGAATCCCCGGTAGAACTCCCTGTCTATGCAGTCCATTGTGAGACGCGGGCTTTTGATGTGCGCGAGATAGTCGTTCACCATGCGGATAAGGGTGTCGAAGTGTTTGAGATAAGTTGAGGAAAGCCCTGCGTTCGCGTGCATGGCTTTGGCGTATTCGTCCATCCAAGTGCTCACAAGAATTTTGTCAGCCTCCTTCAACGGGCTACCGTCCTCTTCCGGTGTCTCGCCGAGCAGCCGTCTGGCTCTGATGGCGATTGCCTTGTCCATCGCGTTCTTGTTCTGTTCCTTTGCATGTGGAGCGGAATCAGGGACAAGGTACAGTTTGGGATATTCATACCACCGCTTGCCCTTGTCATAATAATCAAGGTATATTGTCCTGTTGCCGTTCTTCAGCTCGCGTGTCCGTATCTCTATCCTCATGCCTGCCTGTCTTTGTCGAAGAACCTGTCCATCATATTGACGGCATCAATCTTCTTCTGGTCGATTATTTTCGCGTATATCTGAGTGGTCGCCACGTTCTTGTGACCGAGCAGCTTGCTCACCGTGTAGATGTCAACTCCTATGGTCAGCATCATCGTCGCGTAGCTGTGGCGGCTCACGTGAAAGGTCACGTGCTTCTCTATCCCGGCTTTCTTCGCCCATTCCGCCAGCCTTTGCTCTATGACGGAAGCCGCGCTTGACAGGCGGAAGATTGGCTCGTCCCCGTCTTCCATCTCACGGAGATAGCCGAGGGCATCCTTGGAAAGCGGCACGTTGACGACCTGCTGCGTCTTGAGCATCCTGACCCTTATATAACGGGTGGAATCGTTGGGCGTTGTCAGCACCTTGTTCCATGTGAACGTGCGGATGTCGCTGAGACGCAGCCCCGTAAAACAGGCGAACAGGAATGCCTTTTTCAGTTCCCCGTCATCGCAGGGAGTGGCCATCATTCTTTTCAATTCATCGATGGTGAGATAGACCCTTTGGCTTTCCTGCTGGTGGAAGCGTTCCTTGGATGTCAGCAAGGTCATGGGGTTGCGCTCGATGATACCGTCACGCAGTGCCGTGTTCAACGCTGCTGTAAGCACGGCCTGTGTCTGTAGTCCCGTACAATTGCTTATCGTCCTTTCTTCGTTTTTCAGTCGCTTGTTCTTCGCCGTGCGGAGGAAATTGATGAAGCCACGGCAGAAATCCAAATCAACCTCCAGCATGGATATGTTGAGCCGTCCGGTTGAACGTAGGTATTCCTCCACCTTGCGCCGCATGAACTTACGTCCTTTCATGGTTGATTCGGTCAGGCCGTTCCCCTCGCTGGCGTATTTTTCAAGATACGCGAGAAGTGGCATCGAGGCTTTCATCACCTTGTCAAGGTTGGCTATGCCGTAGTTCTGCAGCGCGATGATGCGCTCCGACTTTATCTTCTCGGCAACGCTTCTCGCATGTTCGTTCTGTATCTTGTCAAGAGGCGTATTCTCCGGTACAAGGTACACGCCAAGCGACTCCACCTTGCGCACACCTTTTGAATAGATGTCAAGATAGAGGCTCCTGTTGCCGTTTGCGAGCTTGCGCTCCCGGATGCGCACAGGCTCTTTCGCCTTGGTTGTCTTCTTCGGTCTTCCCATAAATCATTCAAAATTGTCCTTGCCGTCAAGCAACGTATTGTTTTTCTTCTGCAAAGGTACAATAATTGTTTTGTTTCACGTAACAAATACGCAACAAATATAAGGAATTTATGGAAATTTATGTTTCGCCAAAGGAATCAAAAAATACAATCAATTATAATTGAATACCAATATATTACACTTCTTTTAGTTACTTTGTTTTCACTTGTTTCGATTTTGTTTTCTTATCGCAAAACTTAAACATCATCAAATATTTAAATCCGTGTTCGGTTTACAACTCAATATCCCTTCGTGAGTACATTCAAAAGTTTGAAAGCGCCTTTCAGCAACACCTGCTGCGGCGTCAGGGGTATGACCTTCACCAGATTGGCTTTCGCCATCGCTTGTACCGCAACTTTGTGACGCGCAGCATGTCCGAAAATCTTATATTCCGGTGTCGGGAGTACGGAACGTTTACAGGCTGCCGCAACCCTGCGCTGCACCTCTTCCTTGTAGGTCTTAGCCACAGCAGGAGAAAACCGCTTATTGATGTAGCGGTTGATATAGTTTTGCTGATTACGTACCTTTGCGAGTTCCTTCGAGGGAATCTTCGTCGAGACATACTCCTGGATCAGCTCCCGGCGCTTCTCTTCGATCAGGGGATAGATCTTCTCCTGCAAAGCCTTTTTATAGTATTGCGCCTGCTCCGCAGAAAACGCCTTATCCACGTAGGCTGCGAATTCGTGCTCGTTTTTCAAACGGACATCCGGGCCGAACTGCTGCACCCCATATCGCTCGAACAGCCTTTCAGAATGAGGCGACAACTGCCGCATCAACTCGTTATTCGCGTCGAGCAGCCGCTCGGCATATTTATCCTGATCGGGGGTCAGTTCGCGTAACAACTGCTCCAACTGGCTCTGTTTTTCGACCACAACATGATAATCGGGAAGTTCCGACGCGAGAAATCCCTCTATCGCCTTCGCCAACTCTGCCTGACGCTCGATCTGGACTTTCTCCAGCCCTTCGAATATTTCCCCCAGTTCTTTGCGCAGAGCGCCGTATTTCATGTCGGGGTGTTCCTCTTCCAATATGTTTACGACACCCCGGCGCAGATCGCGGATCGCCTTATCCAGTTCTTTATCCTCCAGGGCCAAGCGTAATAGGGTTTCCTCTTTCGCATGGACGGTCAGTCCCCTATCCGCGAGAATCTCCTGCAAGCGCACCACCGGCTGTCCCCGCTCTGCGACATACGAATCCAGTTTCGCAGTCAGGGTTTTTACACGCTCCGGTTCCAGCCCGAGGATCTGGGTCTTAAGCGATGCGAAATCATGCGGCCGCTCGCAGCGTTGCGCAACTTCCGAGACCCTCTTCCGGGCTTCTTCCGGCAGCAACCGTTCACGCGCCATCTCCTCGAAGCCGCGCAGATCCCGGATCCCGGCAGCGTCTTTACCGAAGATCTCCAGAGCTTGACGGTTTACTACCTCCTGTTCTCTCCCGGCCCAATACTCCCGGATGAAATCCGCGACTAAATGCCGCTCCTGATCCGCCATGTAACGACAGGCGTTGTCCAGGATTACCGACCGCCCGAGCCTCTCCTCCAAAAATTCCGTTTTTACCAGGAAACAGTCCGTATCCCGACGCAATTTGATACTGTCGAAAAGATAATTTTCACGGCACCATGTGTCGGAGTATATCTCGACCCACTTATCGAAAACTTCGCGCCGGAGGTCGATGGCACGACGCATCACGATACCGCGCCTCAGTAATTTATGGGTCGTATATATCGGACTGTATCCTTGGAATCCCGCGGACTGAATCGTTTTATCTCCGACATTCGCAGCGACGCCTTCCGCCCAGGCAGGCATTGCCACGCCTTGCATGGTGTCCAGCCGGGCCAATTCCAGCTGGAGATCGTGCAAGCCGCACTCCATCAGTTCATCGGCATTCGCATCCGGACTCAGGGCTTTGATCTGCCGTACCAACTGCCCCTTGATCTGGTACAACTGCCGGGCATCGAGGGATTCGCATTGCAGCAAATTTTCATAGTATTCCCCATAGCTGCCGACTTTCAGCCGGCGGAACTCCAGGGCCTCCTGCCGCCGGACGGCGCGATCTTTCATAAGCTGCCGTTCGTACGCATAGGAAGACTGTTTGCGCAGATGCTTGGACTGCTCATAGCTTTCGGTAATGAGCCGGCTATGTACAAAGGTCTTATCGAAAATTCGCTCGCACGCGACTTTATAGGCTTCGCGGTTAAACCCTATCCTCACTTTCCGACCATTCAGGACATGCTTCTTACTGCCTCGGCCATTGGCATTGGGACTCAGGTTGAAGGAATTCGTAATATCACGCCGGCTGACAGCGATATGCACGTGCCAGTTATCGCCGGTCTTGGCCATCATCGGATGAAGGATCTCCTGGCTCCCGCCCGGACGAACCTTGTTTTCACGGATAAGTTTCCGCTCCAGCGTTGCAATCTTACGAGTGATCTCCTTCTCGTTATCCTCAGTAATACGCTGCCGCAGTTTCTCGATCTCCTTATAAATTTGCATATTCTTGCGGACTTCGGGATCGCTCTTTTTCCAGTAGCGGTCTTTCTCGACCATGCCGAACCACAACAGATCGTTGTTATCCTTAACCTCGGGATGCCCGAAGTTCCGGGCATAGGCATCCATACATTTCACCGCATATTCCTTGAGATATGAGCGCATCAGACTGTCTTCGAGATCCGCAGGGACGACTTCACCGGCATCGGAGAGCGCTTGCCGCGTGTCGGCAATAGTACGGCGCAGATGCGCGATTTCCTCGCCGGAAGGAGAAAGCGAGAAGGTATAATAACGGGCCTCCTTCTTTTTCAGACCTTTGACATTGGCGTCGATCGCCTTCGTAACATCTTCACAATCGAAGGTACTGCCACGCCCGTTGAAAAAATATTCGCGACCCTCGACACGAACCGAATCGTTTTGTTTATCCAGATATGCAGACAACTGCCGGGAAGTAGCGTCCCCCAGTTGCTCCTGAACAAGACTTTCCTTCTCAAGATACCCGGCAAAATCCATCACAGAACTCTGACCGTATTTGGTGTTATCTACATAGTCTGTGATATACATAATTTTTCGTATTGGCTCTTGTAACGCACATAATCCTCTTTCGACAGACGGATTTGCATAATCGGGTTGCCCCGGAAGTCAAAGGCGTCGGTCGCAGTTGTGAAGAATTTTTCCAGAAGCGACAGCGCTTCCGAGAGTCGGCTATCCTCTGTTTGGACGGCTGAATCATCATCGAGATCCGGAGTACCGGGCTCAGCATATTCCGAAAGCACTGGACGATCATCTCGACGCAGCAGGGACTTGATAAAATCTTCTGTCCGCGATACCGAACCCGCAACTTTCACAAGCGTGACCTGATGGCTGACTTGGTTTTGGAGAATAGCTTTCAGAACGTCACCTGCCGAGACCTCATAATCCAAATTATTCGTCGCATAATGCAGAATAATTCGTGAGGCAGCAATCCCCAAAGTCGTACATTTTCGCTCGGCAATAACACATAACTTTTCCTTAGCTTCTTGTGTTAATCGTACCGCAGAAAGGCTCTGTTTCCCCGTAACCTTTTTTGCCATTTTTTATGAGATATTTGATTAAATCGCCTAAAACAAGCGAAAAAACACACTTTATTTCACACCGCAAATATAATTGTTATTTAGTTATTTAAAGTATTTTTATGTTTTTATTGTGTATTTTGTATATTACGCTCATAACATAAATATATTTCATTTAATTGTATTCTAATAATTTACAATGTTTTTACAAAGCTAAATGATTCTTCCATCAGACAACAAACGAAAAGGCTCAGTTACGTTACTTGCAACAATTATTTTTCTACAAATCAATACATTACAACAAACATGTAACGTAATATGCAACAAAATCGAGGAAAAATTGCATCCGGCCATCCCACATAAACAACTACATATCAACACATTAGCAATAAAATCATAAAAACAGAATCACGCTTCAGCGTGATTCCCGCTTGTTCACAAAAAAAATGTTACAGGATCAGCCGGAATTCGGAGGACGTAAAGGCGACCCGAAGAGGGGCAAGGCGTAATGCCCCTCTTCGGGTAAGATTGCGCTTGCGTAATCGCGCCTTCGTCCGTTGAAATCCGGATGTCCGTAAGGCATCGGGCGGGCACCGGGCTATGGAAAATTTCCAGAATTTTCCGAAGCCCGTTGTCCGCAAAATTCGCCCCGGCAGAGCCGGGGCATCGGGCGGGAATAACCGCCCGGAATTTTAGATGCCGGTAACATTTTTTTACCGATCTGAGGCGTAGCCGGGTGGGCGGCAAATAGCCGCCCGCGGACAAAATCAGCCCCAGTTGATTTTGTCCGCCCTTTGCTTCTTTCTTCACGAAAGAAGGAATCCCCCATTCGGGGGAGAAAGGGGGGCTTTGTCAGCCGCCAAAGCGAGGCTCCGGCGGAGCGCATGGCGGCGTATAGACAATATGCCTATAATTTGCGCCGAGCTTGTCGAAGGCGCAAATCGCGGCACCGAAAATCTCCGCAAAGCGGAGTTTTCCGGTGCCCGCCCCGCCGAGGCGGGGGGTTGAATAGTGAAGGGAAGAAAGATAAAACCGAAGCTGTACTCCGAATCCGGGTTGCGAAACACGCCTCGGCTGCGTCCGCAGACACGCGGCGAAGCCTTGGGCCGGAGGGCAGCGCCGGCTTTGCGCCGAGGACTTGGGCACGTAGCGGGCATTGCCGCTACCTGCCCAAGAAACGGGGTGAGTGACTTTTCTTGGGTTCCGGTTTCTTTGTGTCCTCAAGACAAAGAAAGCGGACGCGGTTTTGCTCCTTTTATCGCGCTGGCAGGATAAAAGGAGGTTTCCCCTGCGGGGGACGGAAGGGGGTAGCGAGGAGTGAACCGAACCTTTTGAGCCCTTCCACGGAGCTCGAAAGGAGAGGCGCGACGAGCGGGTCGCGCTTCGAAGGGCACGAAGTCATCGGGTTCGTGCCCGCAGCCGGAGGCTTCCGCTCTCTGCGCCGATCGGCGCAGGTAGGGGCACGTCCCGGCGTAGCACGGCCGCATTGTGGCCGTGCTGCGCCGAGGGCGACCCGGAGATTTCTTTGCCCCGCTTTCTTTGGCTCCCGCAGGCAAAGAAAGCGGGCGGGCTTTTGCTCCTTTTGGCCCGGTTCCAAAAGGAGACGCATGCGGATAACATAAAAATGCCCCGGCAGCTTGCGCATGCCGGGGCATAATGTCGAGCAAAACCGCTCTAAGCGACCATCGCGCATGCGAGCGTAGCGAGTCGTCGGGCATACCTGACCCGACGCGATGGCCGCGCAGTCTATAACGATCCAACCCGGCCACCTGTCGGCTCAGATATACCGACAAAAACAACACCCCTCTTAATAAATCCCGGCCGGGCCATAAGGCTCCGGCCGGGATGTTGATATGTGAAGGGAAGAAAAACAAAAATCGTTACCGTCCGGACTCCTTGATTTTGATTTCATAGTTGACAAACTCCCCGACCCGGCTATGACCATACATGAGTTCCAGAAAACGCTCCACGCTTTCAAAGGTGACTTTAATTCCGTGCATGTCGCAATAATAACGGCCTTGCGTACTCTCATACAATTTCCATCGGGCAAAATTCCAATCTTCGATCGTATACCAAAATCCGTCGTGTGTTATAACAATCGTTCGCATAGTAAAAAATAGCGGCTGACCTGTACGCCGCAAGGTGTCAGTAGTTGATGATTTCGCCATTGCCGACCGTGATTTCCCGAAGGATGCAATCGACGGTGATCCGCCGCCCGTCGATGTCGATCTGCCAGCCTTCGCAGAGGTTCCGAGCCCAGACCAGACGGGTCGTATCCATTTGCAGGCCGTAGTAGATCCGGCGGCCTTCGCGGAAGGTGAAGTTATGCCGCCGGATCTTCGTCGTGATGGTCTTAACGATGTCCATACCGGTAGTTTTGTGCGACGTAGCGCAAGGTAAAACTCTTGACCGCCCTATACCACGACTGCGGCGTCTCGATCGAACGGTTCATATACTCCTTACAGCTATACTTGCCGTTGGCCGAAAGCGCCATGTACTCCCTGAGCTCACCCGTGATCCGCGTCCGAAACAGGTAGAACCACTCCCATTCGTAACACAGGGCGAGCTTGTCGGCATAGCACAACCGCGAAGGCCGAGCACCGTCCCGTCGGGAGTGGAACCGGGAATGATGCCGCGTGAACTCTTCCCAGCGTCGGCCGAAGATCCGCATGATCCGGGCCCCCAGCTCGACATGCGTTTCGCCTTCCGGGCCGTCCATGTTCGGCTTGCCCAGATAGCCCCAGTCATGGACGATAAACGCAACCCAGAGCTGGGGATCAGCCGGGAATCCGTACAACCGCCACCAAGCGATGAAGACCAGAAAAGGATGGATAAAGATGTTATGTGCTCCGAACAGGAGGCTTTTCGTACCTACTTTCATAATTTGCAGAATTTAATTACAACGACATGACGGCCGCCAGTTGGGCCTGACGGTATTTCGGGAAGATCCAGCCGGCGACCTTGCGGCCCTGATAAGTCAGACTGGAGTTGCGCTTGGCCTTGATACGCTCCAGAACCGACACATCGGCAGGTTCGTCGGTAAAGATGGCCAGGGCCTTCGCTGAATAGTCTACGACAAGAGCCCCGCGATGCAGACGCCGCTGGGCGATAGCTGCTTCCTCGCGGCGCTGCTTCTCGGCGGCCGCCGCACGGGAAATGACCTCTTCGACCTGTTCGGCCGCCAAGAAGGTCGGGTAAGCGAGATCCGCGAAGAATCCGCTGGCCGACTCATGTTCATCGAAGATGAAACGCGTGCTGAAGTTCCGGAGCGACTTGAGCCCGATCAGCGTGTAGGTATAGCCGGCATGCTCGTCGAACATGATTTCGGTGACGATGCACTTCTCACAAAGAGAGTCCCCAAGCATAAAGCGTTCGACCACCTGGTGCAACGTCACGACCTGTCTGGACGTGTCGTAAACGATGCCTTTCGTTAATAATGCTACCTGTGCCATAATCGTTTGATTTAGGGAGCGGGACGCTGCCCGCTCCAATAGTTACATATAATAGCGACTTGTAAAAACTACATATTGGCAAACAACTGCTCCTTCGTCCAGTCGTGAGTACCTCTCGATAAGCACTCGGACAGCCCAAGTCCTTAACCGCTTGTCATAGTAGAGCATTCTGCCAATTTCCTGAAGAGAGTAGTTGTAACCTTGTCTTGACAAGATCCGACAGATTTCCTTTGCGGCATGTTGTTTAATTCTGCGAGTGATTCTGTTAAGTGTTTTCATAATCGTGAATAGTTTAAAAGGTTAAATAGTGTGCTCCGCTGGGGCTTCGCTCCCCGCCATCCGCCGATCACATCGAGCGGAGCTGGTTAATACGTCAAAGAACTTGTTGTCGAAAACTCGCTAACATCCTCGTCACGCCCTTTACCCTTTCTATCGAACATATCATTTTCTCGAAGGTTTGCCGGGCTGTGATTTCCCTGCCGATGGATGTTTTCGAGATTTCAAAGAACGAGGGTCATCCCCTTACACGTTGCCTTCAGAGCCTTTCTGATACTCGTATGGGACGCTGACATTTTGTAATGAACATGGAGCGGCCGCCCGTTCCTCTGGAATGGGCATAGGCGGCCGCTCTCTACCGCTGAACCGGCGCAAGGGTTCCGGGAAATATTTTTGAAAAAATTTCTTCAGAGTGCCCCGGCCTGCCGGGGTAAATTTTTTCAGCATAAACATAGTTCCCGAAGGGACTCCTAAGAAAATATTTCCCGGGTTCATTGCCCGGCAAAATGCAGGGTCACTACTTTGTATCAGAATGGCCTGAAGGCAACGTGTAAGGGGATGACCCTTCAGGTCGCAGAAAGCTTGAATTCTGACAGAGGCCGGGTAAAACCGCAGCCCGGTCAGACCCAGAGAGAAAATACCGCTCTCCCTCGCAACGCGAGGGGTGCACTGCCGCGACGTGGAAAAAAGTATGACTTGCAATGCCCTGCAAGTCGTACTTTTTAGGAGCGACCAATGCCCCGCTGGCGGGGCATGGTATAACAATGCGAGCAAAAAAAAGAGAACCGGAATGCCCGGCTCTCTCCGGTCACCGGCTATACCTGAATATCCTTTGTTATTCTCAATGTCCCCCGATAACCACGCGCACGGAGTTCGTCAATCAGTTCTCGTGCTTTAAAATTTAGCAGTGCCGGATTCCGTTCTTCATTTTTGCCTTGCGTGCGCTTGATATTTGCACATAACTTGCACATCTTGGCATAGCCGTCAGGAGATAACGGCGTTCTCCGAAAGTAATCCAATGTGAGCGTTTTGCCACATTCAATACATTTCTTCACTCTGTTTTCCATAATACTTTGCAGACTTTATCCTCCTGCGCCGGAGTTCTACGCTACCGAAACACTCGGAACAGCGATGCGGCTCCAGCCGATCACGGCGACTGCCCGAAGGCAAGGACACGCAAGGAAATATTTACCGACGGCGCAGCCGGAGGGCGCTGCGCGCGGATCAATATTTCCGCAGCGTGCACGCGGGCGGCCGAGGCATCATGCCGAGGCCGATCCTTGCCGCTGTCGACGCGACTTCGGCTAACTTTGCGTCGTGTTGTGAGTGAGGCGACCGCTCTCCCCCGGACGACGAGCGAGCTTGCGAGCGATGGCGGACGCGAGCGAGCCCCGGCGGCATCCTCGCCGGGCAACGCGAGTTCAGGGGGCTGCGGCCGGTCGCCCTGACGGCAGGCGAAGGCTGCCGGGCGGCCGGCTGCCATAGCGGCGCAGGGACTCTTTGTGATTCATCACAAAGAATAAGACACGAACAAAAAAAGTGGGGAAAATTCCCCACCTCGATCAGTCGATGATAATAATGTCCCCGCCAATACCGAGCTCCTGAAGCTCGCAAACCAGTTTACCGAGATCCTTGGCTGCCTGTTTATCCGGATCGGATTCAGGTGTATTCTTCCAGACCTCGATGTCTGCCTCATAGTTGTCGGTGCGCTCGACCAATTCGTCGATTTTATCGACAAGTTCTGTAAAGCAAACATCTTCGACACGGATTTTGGCATGCCCCATGTCGTCCTGCAGCTCGACCTCGAAATAGTCGGAGCCCGGATTATACAGCACGGCGACATATCCTGTATGCTTGAAACCTTGCACCCGGAAACGCAACCCCTCCATGCCGTCCTCTTTATAGACGGAAGGCTGATGGTATCCCCAAGACATGACGATCTGAGGAGCGGATTTCAAAATCGACGTGATGTACTGTGCCATTTCTTCCATGACTTTAATGCAGACTTTATCCTCCTGCGCCGGAGTTCTACGCTGCCGAAACGCTCGGAACAGCGATGCGGCAATCAGCCGGTCACGGAGACTGCACCATAGGCAAGGACACGCAAGGAAATATTTACTGACGGCGCAGCCGGAGGGCGCTGCGCGCGGATCAATATTTCCGCAGCGTGCACGCGGGCGGCCGAGGCATCATGCCGAGGCCGATCCTTGCCGCTGTCGACGCGACTTCGGCTAACTTTGCGTCGTGTTGTGAGTGAGGCTTCCGCTCTCCCCCGGCCGACGAGTTCGCTTGTCGAGCGACGGCGGACGCGAGCGTGCCGGGCGGCATCGTCGCCCGGAGGCGTGAGTTCAGGGGGCGCATGGCCGCGCATGGGGATCACAGATCCGCGCGGCGACATAGCCGGGGATCCGGCAGCCGGCTATGGCCGGTTCCGCATCCACCCGAATATTATTCCCCGTATAATAATATCAGCATCCGCAAACTCCGTGAGAACCGCGCCTCCAGGGCGCGGCGCGAAAAACAAGCGGCCCGGCTGGTTCTAACCAGCCGGGCCGCGATGTTGATGGGTGAAGGGAAGAAAATATTACTTACTGTAATGATAACGCATCGAGAGGATATAGACCTCGATCATTTCATCGTGCACCGAGTAAACGATGCGATGTTCAGTATTGATACGTCGAGACCACTTCCCGGCCAGATCATACTTCAGGGGTTCTGGCTTACCGATACCGGTGAACGGATGTTCCGCTATATCCGCCAGTAATGCGGATATGCGATTCATAATCGCCTTGTTGCCGCTTTTCTTCCAAAAAGCGATGTCCGCCTGCGCTTGTTCCGAAAAGACTATTTCCATATATCTTCAGGAGCGATAACCTTTCCTTTGCCGTCGCGGATCTCCTGCTCGGCAGCTTTGATACGCTTCACATTCTCGGGGGATTTCATAAGATACTCGGTTTCCTTGATGGAGTTATATTCATCCAAAGACATCAACACGACCCCGGCTCCCCCGCCGCGGTTAATGATAACCGTATCCGAATCCTCGATAACAGAATCTATATAGGTTTTGAGATTCTGCCTTAAATCGGAATAGTTTGCTGTTCTCATTGCTCAACTTTATATTTTGTACTTAAATACGTACAAATATACGTACTTATTGTGTCATATGCAAATTTCTAACCGAAATAATATTCTATCAGGCTCCCAGCAACTGCGCCCCCAGGGCGCGGCACGAAAAACAAGCGTCCCGGCTGGTTCTAACCAGCCGGGACGCGATGTTGATGGGTGAAGGGAAGAAATTACAAGAGCCATTTCTTTCCCTTATCTGTCTTACTCCAAATTAATATTGCCACTGCAAAAGCAATAATAAAAATAAAAATCCAAAATGCCGCCATACTTATTCCTCCTGTGTTTTATTTGCTTCTTTCTGCCGAAGTAACCCCAAGCCAATAAACAAGCAACTCAATGTCGCCCCGATCCCTCCGACATAAACAAGCCATCGCGAATTCTCTATATCACTAATTAAGGCCCCAACGACAACTGCCGTTAGAAGATATTTGGCAATATCCATGAACCATTTACCCAATTCCTTTCTCATAGGTGCAAATATAGCAAATTTTTCACCGAAATAGATAGACTTTGAAAACATCGACGGCGCAATGGCCGTCGATGTTCGTAAGGTCAGACCTGAAAATTCGTGACCCGGTAAATCACACGGGCACGGGGCTTGTTCTCTTTATCCAACCACGCTTCGACCTTATCATAGGCTTCCACGTAGATAAAACGGCCTTTCTTCAGCAGATTGACGATTCCCTCGGCTGAGTTCTCCGGCTTGACATAAATTTCGCAATCCGCCCACTGGGCTTCCTTGATCGGGTTGCCCTGTTCGTCTTTGGCATCCGTATCCCGTTCTGCATACGCCACGCTGAACGATACGAATTTGTGACCGCCCTGCCCCTCGCGGCATTCGGCATCCTTACCGAGATTACCGGTAATCATGATTCTCTTCATAGAAATTTGAACGATTGACCTATACATCGTGAGGTTCTGCGAGGCACTGCACCTCAAATTTACGAAAAATGTTTCACTTGTCAATGACAATTCCGGTCTTTGCATCCAGTTTTTCGCCACTGGTAAAGGTCGCATTATCACTGTTTTTTATTTTAAAATATGCCCAGTCGATCCATATATTTGCATGGTTGTAGGACGGGCACTTATCGGTCAAGACGATCGTACTATTTCGTGACGGGTACTTTTTCGTAAGCGTTACCCGTACCTGGATCTCGTGCGGGGCATCAGCGGCGAAATAATCGAAATATAAAAGCTGGGTGCCGTTCTCATCATCCAGCGAAAACCAAGACACATAACATAAATCTTTAATTCCTTTGACGTAATTGTAGCGCTCAAGCGCTTTATTCAGCCAAGCATGGGCGGCTTTCTCGTCGGGAAACTCTTTTTGTAATAACACTTGGTTGCACATCTTGTCGGTGTAGGTTTTCGTAAGACAGACTGTTGCTAAATAAGTTTTCATAATCGTTAAATTAAAAGGTTAAATATCGGGTTCCGCTGGGGCTTCGCTCCCCGCCATCCGCCGATCACATCGAGCGGAACCGATCATCATGTCAAAGAACCTTTGTTGTCGTAGTGTTTTCTTGTGATTACTCGAACACCGGGATTTAGATCTTCCGATAAAAACCGAATGGGGTTCGGGGCCTGCGCGGGCATGAGCTGCCGTAGCTGGGGCACTTCAGAACAACACGGCAAAGAACGATAGAGTGTTTACTCTCACACTTTTCATCATTGAGTCTTCCGATACTACGTCTGAAGGGCGGTATTTTGTAATCTACATGGGCGCCGCCCGTTTCTTTGGAATGGGCATAGGCGGCTGCCTCTACCTTGAAACCGATCCTGGGGTTCTGACAATTATTTTTGAAAAAATTTCTTCAGCGTGCCCCGGCCTGCCGGGGTAAAGTTTTTCAGCATAAACATAGTCCCCGAAGGGACTCCCAAGAAAATAATTGGCAGGTTCAAAGGCCGGCAAAATCCGGCTTTCGACCTTTGTATCGGAAAGACCATATGATGGGAAGTGTGAGAGTGGGCACGACAGAAGTTCGCACCGTTTGTTCCGAAGTGTTTTTGCACTGGCCGGCTGGCCCGCGCAGAACCCGAAAGCCATACCGCTCTCCCCGCAGGGGGCGTGGTCGTAAGACCGAGAGCGCCCTGGGCGCTCAGTACAAAGTGACGTTGAGAGCCTGAAGGCAGCAATGCCTTCAGGGTTAGGAGCGGCCACCGCCGTTCCCAGGAGCAAAAAAAGAGAGCCGGTTTCCCGACCCTCTCGGTTTTACCTCTCTTTCGAAGGGACAATGCGGACTCTTTCGGCGAAGGCCGGTGAGCGCTTCGCCATGCGCATGATCTGCTGCAACCGCTTTTCAGTTGACGGAGTTGCAGCCAGCCAACGATCTATGTCTTGGAAATAGTTATCCGTGACTTCGACAAGGCGGTCGATATTATCGACCAGCGTGTTCTCTGGAATACATTCGACTGTTTTAAGCACCTGCTTATCCCAATCTCGCAGCTCAATGTCGTAGTGCCTCGGATGCTCATTGGGATAGATTACAACGGGGCCTTGATGCTTAAAAGCGTCGACGACAATCATCAGGCCCACCCGGCTTTGCATTTTGACACCATAGGTTCTACTCTCACTGCCCCACCTTAACAGCGAGTCAATGCTACCCGCGAGGATAGACATGATTGCATCGCACTGTTGATTTTCGATTTCACTTGGAGTATACATAACTTTTTTGCAGACTTTATCCTCCTGCGCCGGAGTTCTACGCAGCCGAAACACTCGGAACAGCGATGCGGCCCCAGCCGATCACGGCGACTGCCCGAAGGCAAGGACACGCAAGGAAATATTTACCGACGGCTCGGCCGGAGGGCGCAACGCGCGGATCAATATTTCCGCAGCGTGCACGCGGGCGGCCGGCCTGAACAGGACGGGCGATCCTTGCCGCTGTCGACGCGATGTCGGCTAACTTTGCATCAATGTTGTGAGTGAGAATACCGCTCTCCCCCATCCGGCGGGCGAGCAGGCCGAGCGTAGACGGATGCGAGCCGTGACGGGCGGCTCCGTCGCCCGGCGCGGCGAGTTCAGGGGGCGCACGGCCGCGCGTGGGGATCGCAGATCCGCGCGGCGACATAACCGGGGATCCGGCAGCCGGCTATGGCCGGTTCCAATTGGATATTATTCGCCTTATAATAATATTCCACATTTACCGACTCCCCCAAAATTATGTCCCAAGGCATGGTGCCAAAAGCAAGCGTCCCGGCAGGTTCAAACCTGCTGGGAGGCGATGTTGAATCGTGAAGGGAAGAAACAGCTTTAGTTCTTCATTATGTATGTCTAATTAAAGTTTGTGTAGTTTATGATCCATTTGGATATTATTGTAATATGAATAATATTATAATATTCAATGTAGAGTACAAAAAATGACGCCTCGAATATTATCCAATGCGTCTCTACAAAACGGGAGACCCACAGTTCCTACTTATTTCCAGCACAAACACTTCTAATCTACTGATGTTTCTTCTACGGAAAATATTATAATCATTATCGAACAAATCATACCGAAGAGGCAGCATATCAGGTCGCCCCGCGCAGAGCTGAACCCCGTTTCCAATGCGACAAAATAATGCGTCACCTCGCGGGCCGACATATTGGCGGGTTAGCCTGAAACCTCCAGCACGGTCAGTTTTTTCTCAAAAGATAACAACTGTTCATGAAGGGGCATGTTAAATAGCACCCTTCGATTTGTGTTTGACGATTCGGCACATCCGGGAATTCCAGTTCTCCCGAGCCAGGTAGAATTTCACTGACTGATAAAACTTATCTTAGAAACCTCTTTGACAATACTAAATTTCAAATTGCCAAAGAACAATTCAGACCCAATAGGCCATGTTTATTTAATTTTTAATTTGGCCCAATTTTTAATAGGCCCCTAGTGAACTCGCATAATCAATCATTTCTTGTCGGACTACTCTTCCACTTTTGTCCTGATGACGAATGTTTCGTCGTGGTAGTGGTCAATGGCAGTGATCTCTATTTCGGCGGTTTTGTCCGCCGGAACGTAACGGAACATGTGGCGCACTTTTTTAGACCGCGTCCATGAGTAGAGCTTAGTCTCTATAAATCCGTTCTCGACATATTCCCTGTGCAGCGGGTCATAGAGATCGACCATCGCGCCACGCCCTTCCACAATATCCCCGTTCTCTCGGCAGACGAATTCCCATGAATCGTTGTAGCCCCAGAAATTTATAAGTATCGCAAGTTCTCCGCCTGGAAGGTCGTCTTTTGAATGCTCATGGACGCAGGTATTGGTGGTGATGCCTTTATTGTAGACACGGTACTGCAAATTTTCACCAGGATCGTTAAAATCGATGAATTTGCGGGATTTCAATCCCTCTGCGCCGAATCTGTATTCGAGGAAGCTAGCGGGTGTGCCTTCGGTGCAGACCGGACGGTACCACCACGTACCGCAGAGCGACGGATGGAGATACTCGGTAATATTTTCCGAGACGAACGTGGTCATCGAGGCGTGCCAGTCGCCCGTCATGATGGTCACCTTGTAATCCTTTATAATATCGTACAGCTCGTTCCAGTTGCTCAGGTATGGACGGAATCCGTTCGGCGTATCGGCACTCAGTGTCAGGGGAACGTGGGCCGCGATGACAAGATCGCTTATAGTGGGATCCAGCGCCGCCAGATCCTTTTTTAGCCATTCTATCTGACGTAGGGTGACGATGCGGTCGTACTTGTTGCGGCCGTGGTAGTGCATATTGTCGAGTACGATATAATGCACTGCCCCGAGATTGAACGAATAATATGTGGGACCGAAATGCCGCCGGTACTCCGCTTCCGCGGCATGGTTGTCCGTATCCTTATGACAATGGTCATGGTTGCCAATGACATGATACATCTGGAACGGGACGTCTTTTGAAAGTCTCACATAGGCCTCCATATCCGCCCCATGCGTAAACCAGTATTCGGAATGGGTCATATCGCCGAGATTGAGCCCGTAGAACTTCGTCCCCCGGGGGAACGATTTCGTATATTCGATCAGTCGGGGGATAAACACATTGGCATATTGAACAGTATCAATAGGTGCGACGAGATTTCCGCTGCCTTTGGGAACATCAAGCACTCGTTTGGAAACATGTTCATCGGCAACCACCACCAAAACATAGTCGTCATCACTGCATGTTTTGGTCAGATGGAAATCGAACCGCTGTACGCCGTCGTTCCTGTTCAGCGGATGGAAAAAGCGCGGCAGGTAACCCTTGTAGCTTTCGACCTCATAGCCGCGCGGGGTCGATATCATCACGAAATCGGATGTGGACACATCGGTCGGCAACCAATAGCGTCCTTTCGAATCGGTTCTGACGACGTTGGTTCCGTCCGAGACCACTACGTCCTTAACGCCCTTGTCTCCACACAATACATAACCTTTGACGGTCATTCTCGAGCGGTCGGGCAAAGATTTCACATGCACCTTCGCTTCGGCTGCAATAGGCTGGAACAAGGCGCACCAAACCGCCGCCAGCATCAGATATCCAAGTGTATTTTTCATTCTGCAAAGTTATATGGTTTTCCGTAGATTTCAGAAACGGTTTATCAATCCTGCCACACGATCACTCCTGCCGCCGGAACTTCAGCCTGGCCGATAATGACTCGGGCCTTGGCGGGGACGTCGAACGTGTACGGTTCGGATGTGTAGTTCATTCCGACCCAGAATCCGTCGCGCCATTCGAGTATAATTCCGCGGGGCAGATCGAAAACCTCTCCTTTCCCGGCATAGACCTTACGCATCACATCCCGTTCCAGTTCGCCTCCATCGGTGTCGATGCCGATATATGTGACCTGCCCTTTGCCGATACGTTTGTTGAGAATCGCCGCCGCGCCGCAGTAGAATTGATCGCTGTGTGATGCCCATACTTCAGATGTCCCGTCGGGAGCGATTATTTCGCCCCAGTTGTTCCATGCATACTGTTTGCCGTCCATTTCGACCAAGGCCCGCTGGTCGCCCGGCAGGTGATCGAAATAAAGTTCTTCAGCGCCGATCAGCCTATAGATAGGACCGGCCAGTTTGTCTTCCCACAGATGTGCCGAACGATCTTTTTGTCCTGTGCGGCACGTCAGCACCAGATGTCCGCCCTGCCTTGCATACTCCTCCCACCGGTGGACGAGCTGGCTGTCGATCAGCTGATACGCAGGAGCCACGACGACGGGCCACTGCGACAGGTCAACATTCTCTTCGACCACATCAACGGGTACGCCGAGCGATTTCAATACACGGTAGATCTTATCGTAATGATTTGCCGTGCTCCACTGTTCGGTCTGCGGCTGAAAGTCCATCTCCCAACGGTTGTCGGGGTTGACCAAGATCGCCGTCCTCAGTTTTTCGAGTCGCCGGGGCCTGCGGGCCTTGGGGTCATAGACTTCCCTGAGCTTTTTCAGTTCTTCATTAAATTGGACAATCTCGCGTCCGGTACGGCTGAGCGAAACACCGTCGGTCTGCATCGTTCCGTAATGATACTGTTCGCATCCGGCCAGCGGCTGGCGAAAACGATAATGACATACCAAGCGGTTCCCGCCCGCAAAGATATGGTAGTGCCACAGCCTAACCGCACCAGGATAGGTCTGCGGATTGAACTTCCCTGAATTGATCTGTCCCGGCTGTATCTCCATCACACCGGTGACGCCCTTGATATTGCGGTAAAAATCATTGTTCCAACCCAGTAGTTCGGGACGCGAGATACGGAAGCCAAGATCTCCGATCCCCTCATGTCGTCCGTTCACCAAATAGCGCGTATAGGTGACAAAATCAAGCTTATTCATCCTCAAAGGGTCTACCTGCGGATGGCCGGGCATGGTGTTGGTCGTAATCCACTGGTCGGGAGAGATGCGGTTGCGCAGCAGATCGTACTGAAAATTAACGAAGTCAGCAGCAATGTCGGCCGTGAAACGCTTGAAATCAAGCATTGCATGTGGGTTGGCCTTTACAGCCACGCGTGACGGGTTTGGAATCTCAATCTGATCGAAATCGTTATAGGTCTGGCTCCAGAACGCCGTTCCCCATGCGCGGTTAAGCCTGTCGATGTCTCCTTTGTATTTACGCCGCAGCCACTCGCGAAACTTTTCGGTGTTGTTGTCGCTGTATTCATAGCTGAAAGAGTAATGTGACGGTTCATTGTCGATCTGCCAGCCGATGACGGCCGGATGATCGCCGTAGCGTTTGGCCAGCTGCACCACTATTTTCTCCACATATCCGCGGTATGTATCGCTCGCCCATGATGCTTGCTGCCGTCCGCCGTGCTGTACGCGCTGACCCGACCCAGTGACACACAACACGTCGGGATGTTTTGCAGTAAGCCAAGCCGGAGGCGTTGGGGTCGGCGTACACATGATCACCTTCAATCCGTATTTTTCGGCAAGCCTGACCGCCTCATCCAGCCAGCCAAATTCATACCGTCCCTCTTCGGGTTCCATCGCCGCCCACGCAAATTCTCCGAAGTGAGTAAAGGCGAACCCCAGATTGACCATGTTTTTTATATCGCGTTCCCACTGTTCGGCAGGCCACTGTTCGGGATAATAATATGTGCCGGGCAATATCAGATCGGCGTCGCTAAAGTACTGCGAAGGATTCCGGGAAAAAACCGGACAGACGACGGCTGCAATTGCCAGTGTCAACAATACCTCTTTTTTCATCTCTGTCAATTTATTTTAGCCTGTAACTTTTCAGGATAGTCGGTAGTGATATAATCGACTCCTAACTCTATGAAAAAATCCATGTCTTCATCCTTGTTGACAGTCCATACGTTTACTTCCAGTCCGAGGGTATGCGCTTCTTCCACCCATTGCGGGTTTCGCCGCAACGCTTTCATCGAATAATCCATGCCCGTAAATCCGAATTGTTTGACCTTATCGGGCGGCAGGTCGCCGTCAAGATAAAATATCCGACCTTCAGGCAGCAGTTTACGAAACGCGAAACAGGCATTCAGCGAAAAGGCGATGATATCGGTTCTGTCGAGCAGATCGTATTTACACAGCAAGCCGACGATCCCCTCTGCCGCCATATCCTCGCGCCTGTAATCAGAAAGGGATTTCATCTCCAGAATAAGGTGTATTCCAGGTGTCCGAGCAGCCATATTCAGATAAGCATCCAGCGTGGATACGGTCTCGCCGTTGGCCAGCACGATCGAAGTTATCTCACTGGCGGCGGCCTTCTCCATATTTAGTCCCGTGTTTTTGTCGACACGGTTGTGATTGACGATCAGATCGCCGTCACCCGTGAACCACACATCGAACTCGGAACCGAAACAACCCGCTTCGCGAGCCTTGGCGAATGATGCCAGCGAATTCTGAGCAGACTCGTGCGTTGTCCAGTAGCCGCGGTGGGCGATAACTTTGGGCTGCGCTGAAATCCGGAACATGACAAACAACACTGCGCCCAACAATAATATTCTCTTCATCGCAAACGTTTTCTTAAGCCGGTCAGGCAGACAAGGGATCGTACCGGTTGTGTTTCGAGCAGTCTGCATGTTCCATTCACTTCCTTTTCCGCCTTATCGGGATCGGGGCTGGGAAAGAGCAAACCATCGAAAACTTCTCATATGGTTTGCCCTCCGAAGTAAACCCGACCGTAAACTTCCTCCTGTCCCTTGGCTGCTCCTCTATTTTTCGTATTCAAAAATTACATTGCACAAAACTGAAACACCAATGCAAAAGTATAAACAATAAAAACGCCGACTGCCATTTGGCAAGAGGTTCTGCCGATTCAGTAGCATCTACCAGGACAAATATCGCTAATTATCAATCAGATGCAATAGGAACACATCATCCGATTCGGTAGTGTGCCGGACAGGAGCGAACTGGTTTGGCATAAGTATTCAGTGATCAGCCTCACGCCCTTTCAGGGCTTTAATTATGCCTATAGATATATCCGATGCGGGAAACATATTCTTCGAACCGATCGCGGTCGACGATGGCTTTATTACGCGCGTTCGTGCGGTTGTTATAGACAGTCGAAAGCGAGCATTGCAGAAACATTGCGATCTTAACACTGTTGGTCACCCCCAGCCTTACAAGGGCATAAATGCGCAGTTCGGTGTTCAGGCACATCGGATTTTTAAGGACTACCTGTCCTTCGGGAGTAAGCAGTTTATTGTATTCTTCTACGAACGTGGGAAAAAGTGTTAGGAATGTAGAGTCAAAATTGCTGTGAAATATCTTGAGATTGTCATTTTCGAAAGATACGGTATCCAGCATTTTTCTGAGAGGGGATTTTCCGACCAGCTCCATGTCGTTCTGCTTGATGAACCGGGAAATATGCCGGAGTCGGTCACTCATTTGCCTGATATTCTCAAGACACAGATCCATATATCGCACTATATATGTCTCCTTGATTATATTTGCGTCGGCAAGGTCGTTGCTGACCTCTTTAAGGTCACGATTCAGGGCAGTGAGCTGAATCGTTGCGTTCCGGTAGCTGCAGGACAGTTTTACCATATAGATCAGCATGCAAGTCAGCATGGCGATCGATGCGATCGAGACACACAGTAAGATATAAAGCATGCGCTGTTTCTGACTGCGCATAAGCTGGTAACTGCTACTGATCACCGGCATCGTTTGAGACAGTTGGTGAATGCGTTTGTAAGCGTTGCAGAAATTGGCATCCTCCATGGCGACCTTCATATATGCATAAGCTTTGTCGATATCACCTTGCTCGTACAGTATTTTAGACAGTTTATAAATGGCATAGTGTTCCCGGTCGGCGCACCTTAAGTCACACAAGGCGGCCTGCACGTAATAACAATTCGCTTCTTCCGTAGTGCCCGCTCCTTTTTCGCACACTTTCCCCAGCAAATAATAATACATTGCCAGATCGCGCTCATCAATGGAATCGAGATCGATACCGTTTTCCAACAGCGACCTGGATTCCTCTATCGCCCCTTCCAGGTCGAGCAGTTTGGCCTCAATAAAATGATACCAGACACCGCTATTTGCAGGCGTCATCATTTCCAGCAGTGCAGTATATACATCGTGCAGATCGCGAGCATGTCTGGTGCTCAGATGCGGATTGGTCGTGAGGCTGTTAACGTTTTCGCATAACAGGGAGTGCACATAAAGATAATAGCGTTGCAGTTCGGGGGTCATATCTTCCTGCGAGAGCTGCGCCAGTTTATCGGCAAGATCCTTATTGAGCCCGGCTATCGCATAGGATTGAGCCAGGTTAAGTTCAGCCTCGATCACTTTTTCATGAATGCCTGCTTTGGCGGCAACTTCCCTTTTGGCAGCAGCATAGTGGATCGCAGAATCTGTCTGATATGTGAGATAATCCCAGAATAGTCTTCCGTAGCCTTCTATTAATTTGCTTTCTGACAGGGCAGGATTTTTAAGCGTGTTTTTTAATTCAGCGATCCGTCCTTCGCGTTTGGCATGGAAAACTGATCTGATATCAATTTCTCTATCGAGCTTTTCCAGCAATTTATGAAAATCATCCTGTGACTGTCCAGTGCAAACGGATACAAATAGCACCAGCATCAGTTTGGTAAGCAGTATTTTACGCCTCATAATCTGTAAGTTCGATTGCAGGAGAATCCTCTCCAATTGTGCAACTATGTGTTCGAAAGTTAGCAAAAATTTTCGGAACAGAACCTGACAGATTACTACAAATCATGCTGATCACCAGTTGAAAATACGATGTTTATCGTATCATGATTGCAAGCGGAACGGCTGTGGAGCGCAATTTCATTATAGCCCGGAGGGGGCTTAATCTCAACTGCAGCTTCAAAACCGTTTCCTATAATGCAACTTTGATCGTAGCGCCGTTGCCTACCGTCCAAATCTTTGTTTTTCCATCCTTTTGAGTGACGGTGACTTTTATCTTTTTGTCCTTCGTACGGACTATGGCTATGTCGAAATCGCTGCCGAACGCGCGGATGTGCCGCAGGGTCATGTGATCCCAGTCCGAGGGAAGTTGCGGGGTAAGGGTAAAGGAGCGGAATCCCGTGGGACGCATTCCGAACAACCCTTCCGTAATGACACGACAATAGAGACCGCTTTCAGCCGACAGATGGCGTTGCGATCCCTCCGGCCATGCTTCGATGGGATACGGAACATGGTCGCCCAGCAGACGGCGGGTTGAATAGGCCGAAAGTTGTTTGGTCGCAAGGTCGCGATACCCGGCCTGATACGCTCCCCTGAAAGAGTACAATGTGCTCCTGTCCCAGAACGTTCTGCTCCCTTCGGCTGTGAGGCATCCGTCGCTGGTGTATAGTTCCGGGCCGAACAGCGCGGCGACCGTTCCTTCCGCCCTATCGTTTATTCCCACTATCAGCGGCATGCATATCCACGAACGGAGCACATCGTTGCCCTCGTAATAGCGGTATGTTTCGTATCCGCTCACTTCCGCTTCGAAATAATCGCATATCGCCTTGCGCAGAACCGAAGCCTGAGCTTTATATTTGTTAATTTGCGCAGTCGGCAGGCCGATCTCTTTGCCCAGATATCCTACCGAAACCAGAGCGTCGTAATAAAGTGACGATGTGCATAGGTTGGCTTCACCCGAAGGGAAACGCCTTTCGAGTTCGTCCGAATCCGACTTGACGACACCGGCTTCGTTCAACTGACGGTTGCAGTATTCCAGGCACCATTCGATGAGCGGCCACAACTCCTGCGCTTCGGCCTTGTCGGCACGCGCCAGCGCATAGCGCAGTGCTCCGTAGGCTATCATGGCAGCATCGCCGCGGTCGCCCGCGACACCAAACGCATCGTCGCCTTCGGCAATAATCGAACTGGGCAGGTATTTGTATTCGGGGTTCATGTGTTTGAACCAGTGGCGGAACGAATTCAGGGCCGATTCATTGCCCGTGCCGTAGCCCAGATAAGGAAAGAAAGGATTAATGTATTCGGCCTGATCGTTGGCCCACACCGCCGCGTAGTAACTTTCTCCGCCCGGACTGTGCATGTATCCGCCTTTGGTTTTGAATATGCTTTCCGCCCCTCTGATCTTGGCATAGCGGAATCCGGTGTTTATCACTTCGTCCGGTGTTTCAAGAATCAGGTTCGAGTCGATGTCGCGGCTAATGAAGTCGATCCTTTTCGCATATTCGGCGGCGGCGTCCGGAAAAACGGGTTGTTGGCTGTCCAGAGCATATCCCTGGAATATCGCTCCGAACGACATTGATTCACCGGGCTTAAGCGTGTAGTTTCCCGAACCTGTAATATCGGCACGGATTATATATGTACCGTCCACACCCTTGTTCTTGGGTGTGGCAAACGACTGCGAAAATTCAGGAATAATGAGTTCGGCTGCTTTATTGCCGGTGTTTTTTATTTCGTACAGTTCACACATCGCCGGCAAGTCGGTCGAAGGGAAAATAGTGCGAGTGATCTCTAATGGAGCTCCCGAGTCACGGCCTTGCATCCATGTCCACGATGCACGGTATTCCGAAATCACCTTCATGGCCCCGTCGATCTCCATGTATCGCGTACCGGTCGGCAGGAGAGTCCGCTGATTTACGCTCAGCAGCGACGGTATATCCACCGCAATGCGGTACATCAGGCTGGCGCGGGTATTGTTGGGAATGGTGCGCAGCATGGGAAAGATCAGCGAACGTTCTTCGCTGAACACTCCCGAACGGTCGAGGTGCCACCGAAGCACTAAAGACATCCGTTCGCCACTCATCTCCATATGATCGTAGTGTGGCAGTTTGTTTTCGCCGACTTCAAGCCTCAGCGTTTTGCCGTCGGGCTGTATTGCCCATCTGTTCTGACCGCTCGCCGCAATGGCCGCGGTCAATATGAGTACGGAGAAAAAAAGTTTTTTCATAAAATTAAAATTACAGGTTAGTGATATTGTCGGAAAGATACGAAATATAATTATATGGGGAATAACCAGGTTGTGCTGCCAACGGCAGCGGGTGTCATTAGTGTGATATTGCTTCCAGGCAGAATACACACCACTGATAACCAAGCATATACAAACACACAAACAAAGTCATTTCCGCAACAGTCGGGCACATTTTTCTGAGCTGTTGGCGCTTCGTCCCTACTACTGTTTTGACCATTTTTTCTTTTAACAACACCCTTGTTAACAGCTTGTTATATTACAAAACATACTACTGAATCGTTAGTTCGGACAGGATACGGGAACCTGACGTTATTATCATTCGTACTTTTGTTGTTGTCCTTTGTCTGTGATTGTCACTCGTTTTACATTCAACATGAACAAACCTAAACACCAAATCATGAAAAGACACCTTTACCTACTTGCTTTTTATCTGCCAATTATGGCGATCGGTCTGTTAATTAATGTATAGTAGGCTGGGGTATCATTTAAAAAATTACGAACCAACCCAAAATCAATTAATTTATGAAGCTAAAACTACTATTATGCTTGTTCTTATCCGCACAGTTGTGGATAAGCGTAGCTGAAGCAGCCCCGGCGGATGCGAAGGATTACGCGGATCAGCAACAACTCCCCACAATGCTGAAAGGCGTGGTGACGGATGCAACGACCGGAGAGTCGATTGTCGGTGCGACGGTTCTGGAGGTAAAAACTTCCAATGCTGCGGTTACCAACAAATCGGGGATATTTCAGATACAGCTCAAAAAGGGGCACGCAATCGAAGTCTCCTATGTCGGCTACAAGAAAGCTGTGCTGGATGTGGGCGACCTCGGATTCATCGAGGTTAAACTCGAAAGCGACAACGAACTCGAAACGGTCGTGGTCGTGGGTGCCGGATCGCAGAAGAAGGTCTCAGTCACGGGAGCCATCACCTCGATCATCGGTGACCAGCTCCGTGCTCCGAGTTCGTCACTGACGAGTAACTTGGCCGGCAAACTGCCCGGCATCATCTCCATGACCAATTCGGGCGAGCCGGGTAAGGCATCGGAATTCTATATTCGCGGTATCGGTACCTTCGGAGGCCGCACTACGCCCCTCATTCTGTTGGATGACGTAGAGATCTCCTCGGATGACCTTAACCGGATACCAGTCGAAACAATCCAGAGTTTCACGCTCCTGAAGGACGCCTCGGCAACGGCTATCTACGGTGTGCGCGGCGCCAACGGAGTCATGCTCGTGACCACGAAAACAGGAAGCAAGAATATGAAAGCCAAGATCGGCGTTACGATCGAAAATTCCTTTGTGCAGCCGATGCGTTTCCCCGAGTTCGTCGACGGCGGAACGTGGATGGATCTTTACAACCAGGCGTTGCTTGCACGGGGAGGCACTACGGGCCGTTATACGCAGAAGGAGATCGACCTGACACGGAGCCATAAATATCCCTACTCTTATCCCGATGTGGATTGGCAGAATGTGCTGTTCCGCAATTTCAATATGAACCAGCGAGCCAACGTCAATGTTACGGGCGGCGGCAACAGGGTCACATACTATATGAGTCTGAATTTCAACCATGATACCGGAATCGTGAATGCTCCCAAGGACTACGTTTTTGACAACAACGTGCAGCATTACCGTTACAATTTCCAAAACAATATCACTTACGAACTGACGAGCACGACCAAACTGTCACTGAATCTGAACGCCCAGATCGGCCAGCAGGCAGGTATGGGCGAGAGTGTCAACTCGCTGTTCAATTATATGTATCAAGCCAACCCGGTGCTGTTCCCCGTGACACTGCCTTCGGAGGCGGGCGATGACCATATCCGCTTCGGTACTATCCAGAAGCAGGGAACTTCGTACTATCGGAACCCCTATGCGGCGATGCTGGACGATTATTCCATCTCGAAGGATAACAAGTTGAACGTCTCGTTGAAACTCGACCAGAAACTCAACTTTGTCACCAAAGGACTCGCAATTCAGGCCCTGGTCAACTGGAATAGCTATGCGCGCACGAAATTTACCCAGAAACGGACTCCGTATTACTATGTGGTGGAAAACGTCTCTGCCGAAAATCCCGGTGTATTCGATGTCGTGCAATATAAGCCCGGAGAACAGTATATTACGGAGTCTTACAGCGAACCCAACACGGATCAGACTTTTTATTTCGACGCGCGCCTGACTTATGACCGCTCGTTCGGGCGCCACAACGTCAACGGGCTGCTCATGTACATGATGCGCGAGTTCCGTCCCAACAAGTCGCTTCCGCAGCGCAATCAGGGCTTCTCGGGCCGTGCGACCTACAACTTCGACCAGCGTTATTTCGTCGAGTTCAACTTCGGCTACAACGGTACCGAGCGGTTGGCCAAGGATAACCGCTTCGAATTCTTCCCCGCCGTGTCGCTGGGTTGGGTTCCCAGCAACGAGAAATTCTGGGAGCCGATCAAGGACTATGTCGATTACTTCAAGATTCGCGGTTCGTACGGTCTGGTGGGCAGCGACGGATTCAATAACTTTTCACACTTCACTTATTTCGACAATGTGAATCTGACCGGCGGCGGCTCCTATTATTTCGGCCCGTCATTGAGCAGCCAGACGCAGTTCACGTCACCGGGTGTCGAAGCTTACGCAGTAGTCGGTGCAACTTGGGAGCGGGTCAAAAAGGCCGATATCGGCGTCGACCTTTCACTTTTCCGACAAGTAAACATCACTTTCGACTATTTCAAGGACAAGCGTGAACGTATCATGCTCAAACGCGGCTCATGGCCCGACATCATGGGCTATTGGAATGCCGTGCCATGGGGGCAGGTGGGTGAAGCCGAGAACCACGGTATAGAGTTGAGCCTGAACTGGTCCCGCAAATTCGGCCGCGACTGGCAAATCGACTTGCGTGCCAACTATACGTATACTCAGAACAAATTTATCGAATACGACGAACCCGACTATCCCAGCGTATGGAAGACGCGAAAAGGCAAGCCGCTAGATGGTTATCGTGTGCACGGTTACATCGCCGAAGGGCTTTTCGCCGACGAAGCCGACATAGCCCACAGCGCCGAGCATCAGTTGGGTAGCCAGGTACGCCCGGGCGATATCAAATATCGCGATGTCAACGGCGACGGTATCATCAACGAGCTGGACGAGGTGATGATCTCGCCTTACGGCAGACGTCCGCGCATACAATACGGCTTCGGAGTGAACCTACGCTGGCGTAATTGGGATCTAGGGGTATTCTTTAACGGCTCTGCCAAGCGATCTATTTATATCAACGGCATCGCTCCGTTCGGCGACGATCTTTGCAACGTGATGTCCTTCATTGCTGAAGACTACTGGTCGGAGTCCAATCCCAATCTGAACGCGAAATATCCGCGGTTAGGTGTTAACGCGAATGATGTCAAAAACAATTCGGTGATTAGCACCTACTGGCTTCGCAACGGCAATTTCCTGCGCTTAAAAACCCTGGAACTGGGTTACAACTTCAAATTTGGGCGCGTATATGTCAACGGCGATAATCTGGCCGTGTGGAGCCCGTTCAAACTGTGGGATCCCGAACTCTCCTGGAACGCCTACCCATTGTCACGTACGGTCACCCTCGGAGTCCAATTGAAGTTCTAACCCCATTTAACCATAAAACAGAATCATTATGAAATCAACGACATATATTATTAAAACATTGGGTGCTGCGGCAGCATTACTGCTGGGCGCCTGCAACTATCTGGATGTGGCTCCAGCCAGGAAAGCTACCCTGGAGGATGCCATGAAGGATAAAATGGCCGTCGAAAACTGGATTTACGGTTGCTACTCAGCCGTGGGCGGCAACGTAAACTATTGGGGTATACCGAGCGACCTACGGTCGTATGAAGGATCGACAGACGAATTCGCCGCGCCAGATCTATGGAATCATCACCGCCGGGTGGTAGCTTACGGGAATATCAATTCGAGCAACATGTCGAACGCCCGCTGGCGCGCATATTACGGATCAATCGGCAACGTACATCTGTTCCTGCGTGAGTTGGAGAACCAGAATCCTTCTTTCCTTACGGAAGATGACAAGAACCTGTACCGGAGCCATGCGCATTTCCTGAAGGGTTATTTCTATTTCCGTCTTTTACAAATGTTCGGGCCCATACCTTTGGTAGATTCCTATGCTGTCTCTTATACACATCTCCGAGCCCACGAGACGCTAC
>OJOG01000356.1_pt1 | contig 21231 bp, 20 predicted proteins | sample 1598101 | NCBI WGS metagenome assembly OJOG01 (sample SAMN03922460, study PRJEB24848) | human gut metagenome | isolation source: stool sample | host: Homo sapiens | place: Germany | collected 2009-11
TCAATCTGTTTTGTGATTTCAAATGAATTATAGTTAGATATGTAAAAAGCGACGCCGGAGCTTGAAATAAGTAACGATTTATCGGTGTATCCTCCGTTAAACCGTTCATTTTCGGTTAAACGAAAACACAACATGCTGTCCGCTGGAGCGGAGCACGTTTCTTCAATAATTATTGTGTATCATACCGTTGTGTGGCTATTTTCCTGTGGTTTGTGGGGCTTTTCCATCAGATATTTGCCGGCTGTTCTCCTCATTAAAGGATAGATATATCTCCATGACCATGCGACTTACGCCCATAATTCGGGGATAAGGAGGCGAATATACGGAAAATCTGCCCTTTACATGCCCTATTGTCCATTAATGGATTAATACTTCTACACATCTGCAAATGGAGAATGACAGGTCTCGTTTTTTAATTTAATATCTTACTTGAAAAGAAATATAAGATATACCATTCCCCTGATTAAATTCAGTTTTTTTTCTGTGTTATATTACTTGTAAAATTCTATTATACCATTCAAGCAACAGCCCTTGAATCCCGCCGTATTTCAATTCTCTTTTTCCCATATAACGATTTTCCCATTTTTATTTATCCCGTCAGTAGCTCCACCTTGCCGGGTTCAGGGTGCGAAGCTACGGACGGGACCCCTAAAAATCTGCAAGGCCGCTTCGCGCCCTGCGGGTTTTGGCGAAAATTTTTCAATCCGTCCAGCCGGGCGGTTGAAAATTTTTCACCAAAAGCCTTGCATATTTTCTCCCCGTCCGTATCTGCCCCCTGAAACGAGCAAGGTGAAGCCACCGACAAGGCATAAAAAAAAAGTCAATGTTATGAAAAAGAGAATTGAAATACGGCAGGATTGGAAACGAGGCTTCGGCTCCGCTCCAACCGGCATTAAAAATTGGGTGAAGTGGTCGCTGGTCGGTTTCGTGGTCTATGTGGCGGTGCGTTTCGTGTGTGCCTTTTGGGGTGGTATTCTGCCCATGTTGGCAGTTTTGGCGGTGGTGGTTTTCCTCATCCGTGCCGTGTGGTGCATCCTTTGCGTGCTCGCTCTTTTCATCCTTGCGCTTTGCGTGATACTCTGACAGAATATGAATCATTTTAAAATCAAATCATTATGAACAAAGTACATTTATTGGGAGCCAACAGAAGTTACGACAGAGACGTTCAGACCGTTTCAGTCAACCAAGTGGTAGTATTGGATAGCTATGACAGCTATGTTGTGTATGAAGTAACCCGTGACAAGTGGGGAATAACCTATCATCTTGTCAATTTGCGGACATACGAGTTTCATACATCCGACCTTATCCGGCCGTTATCGGAAAAATTCGGAATAGGAATCTATTACGATGATGCGAACCCCAAGTTTTTAGATCCGTTGGAAACAGCCGCTTTACTCACCAAGGCAAAAGAGAAGAAAGCCGAAGAAGAAAAGAAAGCGAAGGAAACAAGAGAGGAATACGGACGTATCGCCAAAATCGGTGCGGAGCGTTTGCGCCCCCCTTGTCCCGACGGATGCAAAGGCGGTCATTATCGGCACGTTACGGGTAAACGAGTGCGACAGCTATACGGACTATTATGACTACAGTATAGCAAGAACCGTCATTTTAGGCTTTTCCAAACATACACGCAACCTCTTTTCAGAAATGCGCAAGCATGCCGCCAATTTTGAGGGAACAGCCTATTTGGCGGAATATAACGCAGATTACGAACACCGGGAAAATTACAGCATGGGAGACGGTATGTATCTGGGCAGGAACAAGTACAGCGGTTGGACGGTTGAGAAAGAGCCTATCCACGACCTTGAAAAATTCATAGAACGGTATGCGCACACCGCAGGGGATGAAGCCAACCTTTGTATGAAAGCACCGCAGACGGACAGCGATACGGCAGAACAATCCACAGCAACCGCAGACTTTTCAACCCTCAGTCTTGAAATCGTGGAATACAGCGAGAAGGCGATTGCCGTATTCGGTGACACCAGGCCGATAAAGGACATTCTGAAAGACCTGAACGGTCTGTTCCGTGCGAACCTCACCTATAAGGGCGAAAGGCGTGCAGGGTGGATATATTCCAAGAAGCAGGAAACGAAAGTAAGGGAAGCACTCGCCACGTGCATCCGTGTATGACAGCATGAACGGCAGGGCGGAACAATCCGCCCGCCTATCAACGAACCCATAAAAAAGTAACGACATGAGAACGGAAACAAGAACATACACCCTCTATCGGATAACCGAGTTATCCGAGGAAGCCAAAGAGAAAGCACACACCGAATGGTTGTACAACCGATATTTTTACGGTTGGACACACGAGAACCGTCAGACCCTTAATACCTTTTGCGAACGCTTCGGCATTGTGTGCCGTAATTGGAGATATGACGCATGCAATTACAGCTATGACTACCGCAGCAGGCAGGAAGACTGCATAGACAGGCTAAACGGTTGGCGGTTGGCGGCCTATCTGATGAACAACCATTGGAACGACCTATACACGCCAAAATATTTTTGGAAAGGGACGAAAGGACGAAAAAGCAGGATATTTGTAGATGCCTGTTGTCCCCTTACGGGCTATTATATAGATAACTGTATTCTTGATCCGATTTATCAGTTCTTGAAATCCCCCACCGAAAATATCACGTTTGACTGCCTTATGAACGAATGTCTCGACAGTTTTTTCCGTGCTTGTCGGGATGATATGGAAAGCACCCGGACTTTGGAACACTTCACGGAAGAAAGCAACGCCAACGGTTGGGAATACCTTTCAGACGGAAAACCATTCAATTAATTATCAACATTTAAAACTTATCATTATGAAGACGAACAAGAAAGTACAGACGAACAGCGTACAGAAATCAGAGAAAGAAAATGCAGTAAAGGTGACCGCTTTGGCAATCATCCCGAAACCGATGACACTACTCACACCGCAGGACGTGCCCACGGCTACCGAAGTGACAGAAGCACCCGAAACGGCAACCATTCCCACCGTTACGGAAGAAGCATCGCAGCAGGCCACTTTCAAGACACCGCTTGCAACGGCCACAGCCGAAACAGACCTTGACATCACTACCATACACCCAAGCACGGACAACCACCGCAAGACGTTCAATGACGCATCATTGCAGGAACTTGCGGAAAGCATTCGGGAAGTAGGAATCCTGCAGGCCATTGCAGTACGCCCACGCACGGAAGGCGGTTATGAAATTATATACGGTGAACGCCGTTACCGTGCCTCATTGCTTGCAGGAGCAAAGACCATAAAGGCAACCATATATAACAATGTGACGGACGATGAAGCGGAAGACATGTCGTTAAGCGAGAACTTGCAGCGTGAGCAGGTACGCCCCACTGAAGAAGCAAAAGCGTTCAAGCGGTTGCTTGAAAAGGGCAGATATGACATGTATTCACTGACCGCCCGTTTCGGACGGAGCGAGAAATATATCTATACCCGATTGAAACTGAACGAACTCTATGCGCCTGTCGGTGAACTGTTGGACAATGAAACAATCACTGTCAGCGTAGCCGAGGAGATAAGCACCTATGAGCCCGATATACAAAAGGACGTGTACGAGAAGCACCTCAAAGAGGGGAACGGTGAGGATTGGACGGGATATACATTGAACCTCTTCAAAAGGTACTTTGAAAAATACTATACCACCGACCTTGGGCAATACAAGTTCGACAAGACGGAATGCAATACATGCGTACACAACGCAGCCAATTACAACCTTTTTGCCGAGCATAACGGGTGCGGACACTGCACCAACCGCAAATGTCTGGAGGCCAAGAACGCAGCCCATGTGGCAAAAGAGACGGAGAAACTTTTGAAATCCGATCCGAAGCTGGTTGTCGCACGCCCCTACTACGGAAGCCGTAACGATATGGCACTACAGAAATTGGACAAGAAAGGGCATGAAATCAAGGAACTTGACTACAACGTATCGGCAAGGGAATTCCCCAAAGCACCCGAAGCACCGAAGAAAGAGCAGTTCACCCAAACGAAAGAGTACGAACAGGCGGTGCAGACATTTGAGCGCAGAAACGAGGAATATGCCCGAAAGGTGGAGGAACTTGACCGCATGAAGGAGGAAGGCAGGATAAAGACCTATGTAAAGGTGGGACAGACAGAACCCGAACTCTGCTACGTGGAGATAAACAGAAAGGAAACCGCCCCCGTCACTATCGGGACATTGCAGGAAAGGGACAAGCGTTTCAAACAGCTTTCCATCGAAAAGACCGTTGCCGATACGAAAAAGATTGTCCGTGAGAACGACTATCCCGAAAGCTCGTTCACGCAGTACGAAGACGGTATGGTTTATTTTGCCATGCTTGCCCAACTTCAAAGGAGACATTTCCCGCTTTTCGGCATCAAGGACCAGCCTTTCGCATTGGACGAGAAACAGCGGATGAAAATCGTTGCCAAACTGACGGACACACAAAAAACGGTAATCAAACGGGACTTCATCAGCCACTTCCTTTGTGAGAACGGCCACGGAGACAACAACGCATCCAAGCTGCTGAGGGACTTCGCAAACATGCACTTCCCCGACCAATACGGACTTGTCAAAGCCACCCACGAGGAAGAATATCAGAAACGGCATGAACGTTTGGAGGAAAGGATAAAGGAAATGAAGAAAGCGGAAAAGAAAGCTGCCAGGGAAGCCGAAAAACAGCAGACGACAGAAAAGACGGAAAAGAAGACCACCGCCCCGAAAACAGAGAAGCCCGAAAGCGGAAAAGCCGCCTGACACCAAGCGGAAAGCATGTGCCGGAAACAATATCCGGCACATCTTTTTCACCGCCCCAAGAGAACAGAGGGCAGGGCCGGACGACCCCACCCACACCGCCACCGTAAAACCTTTTAAAATATTTGCGAATGAAATATATAAGAATGTTCCCGGACGTGGAGTATTCCACCGACAGGGATTTTTTCCTTGAAAATCAGATTGTCTGCATTGTAAGCAGGGAGGGCACGAAGTTTTGCAGCCTGATAGAAAACCGTCTGTTCATGCGTTCCCAAAGCCGCCATATCAGCAAGCGGATGCAGCTGCATATCATGTGTGAAATCCACAAGGAAATCTGCCGCCTTCGCTATGGCGGCGAGCCGGTGGAATGACCTGCCACACCCCACACCTGAATACTTCCTCTCAAAAAAGTCGGGCAATCCCTATGCGGTTGCCCGGCTTTTTTCTATTTTTGCAGGGTTGAATCAAAAAAAGAAGGTTATAAGATTAAAGAATTTGAATGATAACATATTAGAATAGCTTTTAGCTGTTTATTCCCGAACACGAAACGACCAATTTTAATGCAGGAGAATAAACGAGCGGAGTCCTTGTCATATCCATTGGCACGGACTTAACTCGTCTCCTGCGAGGCGCTTGGTCGTGCCTGTGTTCGGACTTGTTAAGTTCCGTGCTTTTTTCGGTACTTAACAGTAATTACGGACAAGGCATTAACAAAAAAACTCATGGAAATATGTATGACAGGAATGTTGCCGTTACAGGCTGTACCATTGAAAAGACAAGCCGATACGACCGGTTCAGGGAAAACAATATCCGTATGGAACTCTACCGTATTATTCTTGCACTTTATGATGAAGGATACCGCATGTTTTCCTGCAATCTGAATACCTATATCGGATTATTGGCGGCAGATACGGCCATCATACTCCGTGAAGCGGACAAATGCCCGGAGATACATCTTTCAGCCGTCATCACCGGTACATGCTATCCGGCAGATACCGACAAAGTGTATTGCGCCTTATATGATGACCTGATAAAGAAGGCGGACAGCAAGGAGACGCTTTCAGAGAAAGACAGCCTCACCGGTGCGCTTGCCGCAAGCCATATCATCTGTTATTACGAGGACTTTTCTTTGGAAATGCAGCGGATACGCATGTCCGCCACTCCTTGTACCAATATCCGCAAAATGATATAGGCATCTATTCTTTATCGCAGGTTACAACAACTTTTCCAGCCGGACAATCCGTTTTTCGGTTGATGGATGCGTGCTCATGATATATTCGGTGAACGAAGGCCGCTCCCCACCCGTTTCCGCCACCTCCAGCCGACGCAGGAACGAGAGCAGGCCCTCCCCACAACCGTAACGTACCGCATACGTGTCGCAACGGTATTCGGCATATTTGTTGATATTCACGTCTGCTATCCGACTGATACCGTAAATCGTATGATGCAACAGTTTATAAAGGCTCCACCAGAGTCTGGCCATCCCCACCACGGCGAAACGGACAGCCGGGACCACGGCGATTATCAGATTGCCTGCCAATCCGAAAAACAGGGCCGGAATCAGGAACAGCCCGTACAGGCAGCGGTAGCCCAGCAACTGCATAGAGAAAAGAAGCACCTGATAGACAAAATCATAATGCGAGATGTGTCCCACCTCATGGCTGATTACCCCTTTGAGTTCCTCGTCCGATGCCGTCTGAAGAATACCACCTGTCAGCCCGATTGTATGGAACCCGAAAGTCACGGCATTCGTACGTGCGTCCCTGTTGCAGTAGATATTCAGCTTCCTCTCCATCCCCATTTCCGAGAGCAGACGTTCCATCCGCATCCGTTCCTCACCGTCCAACGGTTTGTAACCCTCTTTCATCCACATCATTCATACGTTCAATGGTGAAAGGTTTTATAATATGTAAACAAAACAATAATGAAATACAGCTGTTCGTATGAACTGTTTTTTCTTAGGGTATGTTCCATCTTGATTTATAAAAACAGGAAAAGATGAAGAACTGATTGGCTAGATATACGGTCAATTCTTCATCATTAGCTCCGGATGCAATTATGCAGTATCCTTTATTGTCTTTTCAAAATATAATGTTCAGCCAATTCACTGCCGTTGAGCGTTCCCAGACTGTCGGACAACGCGACTGAACCATCGAGAATTTTATAGAATGTCTTCTCCCCGGAAGAAGGAGTTACCAGTTCTATGATGTTTTCACCCACAATGTTATAAATGCCACTTTCTTCAAAGACGCCATCCTTCCTTCCCAAATATTCACTCCGCAGTTCGTAGGTTGTATCACTGTTGATTTTCAGTGTTGTCCTGATACCACTGCAATCGGCGCAGGGTAATGTGCCCTCATAAGTCCCATAAAAATTCTTATTTTTGGTATTGACTGTAGTGGTGGCCATAGTAGCGCTTTCTTTTTCCTGTTGTGTAGTTCTCTTCTGTGATCCGGTACAGCCTGACATTGACGTTATTATGGCTGTTGCTACCAATAAAAGATTGAATCTGTTAAATCTCATAATTCCGAATGTTTAATAAATTAAATATTATAAATCTTTAAATCAATCTGTTGTGGTTATACTCCTTACAAGAGACCTATAGCCAGATAGCCCCTCCTTCAGTATCTCCCGCCTTATAGGTATAAGTTATGAATTCCTCAAGCGCTTCTTTCCATGTAAGGTTGAAGGTTTTCATAATGGAATGCACGGTACGGTTGCTTTCTTCATCAAGACTATCTTCTTCGATTTGGTTAACATCTGCATCCGGTTCTATGTCAAGATATTCATCACGACTCCAGAATACCACTATAGGAATACTTAAGTTGATATCCCATGTGCCACGCTGGATCAATATTCCGGAAGGCTTGTAGAACGGATCAAAAGTACCAGTTTCCGGATTGGTCTTGGATTTGTAACCGTGATAAAGACGAATTTTCAAGTCAAATTCCTTACGATCTTTCAAAAAACGGATGACACCTTTCAACCCGACAGGATTGCTTCCTCCTGTTATTTCAGCCTCCTTGTCATGTCTGGTCTTGTCCCAAGGGGTAGTATCTACATAAAGATAGTCCACTAATTTTTGCGGATCATTGTCATCAGCTTCCGGCTGCCCGTCAAAGGTGGGTTTTACATTTTCTGGTGTAAAGAAATGTTGATGTATTTTATCCTGTCCATTTTCTATAAACTGGTTATTCATCAACTCTCCCTTACTATTGTAGTAATAAATAAACATCAGATAAATAGGGGCTGGAGTAAAGTTGTCTCCATTTTTATATTCTCCGTTTTTCTGTACGTAGAACTTGTTTTGACTGCCTTCGGCAAGTGTCCAGCCCTGGCCGGTCTTCAGTTCGTAGGTTATTTCTTGAATACGTTTCATGTGTCTGGCTGGAGATTCCGGATTCTGATGAGGACCACCGACTTTCTGTATTTCATTCCAATCTGCATGCAAGTGGCATTCCACAAGACGGATTGTCATTTTGGAAGGATCTTCATGCAATTTGTTTTTTGTCTCATTTTCAGGAATCACAGGATCTTTGCTGCATGAATTAAATAATAAGGTAAAAGATGCCCCCATCAGGAGCATTAATGCGATTTTACATACATTTGTTTTCATTTTACTTGTAATTAAATAGGTTTGTTGATTATGTCTCGTTATAAGTCAAAAGCTCCAACTCACTCCGCAACGCACATCGCGCCCCATGTCGTGCGCATAGTAACGCGAACGGTTGGTGTATTCTTTATATTCTTTGTTCAGAATGTTGTCTGCCGATATCATGAACCGTAATATGTGTCCACATCTTACGGGACATTCCAGATCCACATCGGCTCCAAAAAGATGGTATGCCGGAGGAGTGTACGGGATAAGATCCGTATCCGGGTCAAACCGGGTCTGTTTTGCCACGAAACGGTGCCGGACACCCAGACGCAACCGGAAATGCGACCGGGTTCTGTGGTTCCATGAAAGCTCATGGTTGAGACGGAAAGGGGGGATATAGGGAAGATAATTTCCTGTTGTCCGTTCGTTTGCCCGTATAAAGGAGGCGGTCAGATGGTAATCCCATGAATCTGCAGGCATGAAGTGAAAGTCAAAATCCATTCCGCGGAAGAAAGCCGGGGTCTGCCTGTATTGGAATATAGGATATGCCCCTGAAATGACAGTAATGTTCTCTTTTTGGGGCTCATCATAGATATAACCGCTTATCCATTGCAGATAACCGTCCGCATGGACGCTGAACACCTTGCCACTGTAACTGATAGAGGATATCCATTTATAGCTTCTTTCGGAATTCATGACCGAATCCCCTCTGACAAACATTCCTGATCCGAGTTCATTCCCATTGCTGTACAGCTCATACACGTGGGGGGCCCTCCAGGCCATCCCGAAATTGGTGGTAAGTTTCCAGTGTCCGGAAAAAAGGTGATGGGCTCCCAGACTGTATGATATGTTATTGAACTTTCTTGTTCCCCCATAGGGATTTCCAGTCCAGTCATAGCCGCTGGCACGGGTTTCCTGCCCGTCAAAGCGAACACCCGCTTCAACTCCTCCCTTGCTGTAATTATACTTTCCAATGCCATATATTCCTGCCTGTGTCTCCGTGTAATTGGGAATAACAGGAACAACACCTGTCCCTGCCCGGCTGTGATTGTCTATGAACATGATTTGTCCCCCAATCTCCGTTTGCCATGAATTATAATTCCACTTCCACCGGAGGGAGTTTTGAAATGAATACAAGTGCAGGGAAACAGCCGGGATGTCGGATCCCAGGCGGCGGATACGTTTTTCCTGCCGGTCATCCTTCTGCCAGGAACCCTGCCAGTAAAGATTTCCAACATCCCACATGCTGAATCTTATTTTGCCAACGGCTGTCTGATGGGTGACCTCCTGATATGGATATGTGATACTTCGGGCGAAAGGGTCCGTATGCAGGGGACGTCCCAGCCGGATACGTTCCGCCAGCAGATCCTCACTTCCCATCTGGGCACTGAGCATTACCCCCATGCGGTTGTAAAAGCGGCTGTAGAACCCTTCTATTCTTAAACGGCCATGATCATAGCCGAGTGAAGCGGAGGTATGCAATTCCCTGGTTCCGGTATTGTTAAGAAGATAGTTCGCGGTAGAACGGTCTCCTGAATTCGAGCAGGTTCCCTGTACACGCCAGGCAATGTCACGGAGAAAAGGGAAGGTTCCCTCCATCTGTCCGGTAAGGACAAAACGGCGTCCGTTACTGCCATAAAGCATGGATCCCTTTCCTTTTAAGGACTTTGTCCGGAAAGGCAGGGCGGCCTGTTCCATGATAATAATCCCCCCCAAAGCCTCTGAACCGTACCGTACCGCATCGGATCCTTTCACCACCTGGATGGAATTGCTACCGTTCATGTCCACTTCCGGAGCATGATCGGCCCCCCATTGCTGCCCTGTCTGGCGGGTGCCATTGTTGATGATCAATATCCGGTTGCCATACATCCCCTGGATGACGGGTTTGGCTATTGCCGTCCCCGTACTGATAGAGCTTACACCACTGACCTGTTCGAGCAGGGCACCCAGGGAGGTCCCCAACGCATGATTGATTGCAGGGGATGGGATTTGCCCGCTCACTGCATTCCGGGTTATTCCGGAACGTTCACCGATAATGATGACTTCCCCCAATGTCGTCATTTCCGGAGAAAGACGTATCGTATAGGTGTTCTTTCTTTTAAACACATCCTTCAAGGATATATATTGAGATTTATACCCCAGACTCTGTACAAGGACTGTATCTGCGGAATTCCTTGAAGGAATAGTTACCGTTCCTTCGGATAAGCTGACAAGCACCTGCCCGCCGGCTAATACACCGGCTCCTTCAATAGGGTTTCCGTTTTCCCCGTCTATAATCAGCAGGGTCCTGGTTGTGTCTGATCGTTGCCGGTATTCCTGTGCATGCATATGTGCAGAAAATGCCATATACAGACAGGTAAGGAACAGACACACATATCGGAAATATGCATGAAATGTCATATTTTATAAAAGCGTTATAAATTGTTCAGGATAGTCAATAGGCATAAGAGCCCTTTACATGTCATCACATAGTGCATGTAATCCATAGAGAATTATGACATTCGGACAGGAGGAGCGCGAAGAGACAAAAGGAGAATTGTAGCAGTGACGCCCTGCTCCTCCAAAATAAGATATTTAACAGGCTTTACAGTCAAGGTATGGGTGTACTCCAAACTTTCCGCTTCGGTAAATAAGGATAAAGTGAAAAGACAGATAGCACATTTATCTGCTGAATCGTGATGAGGGAACTGTTGCCCGTCATGAATACATGCACGCTCCTTATGAACATGAAAGGCTTTCACAAAAAAGAAAGGCATCATGCTCAGTAACAGCAGGTATGCTACGGCTGTTCTATTTTTCATTATTCCATCCATATTACAAAGATAGTGGATTATACAGCTTCACACAATACCTACAAATAGGTATTTTTCGTTTTTTTTATATGGTCGGCAACGGCATGGAATATAACCACAGCCGTCATAAGCCTACCATACATTTTATATCCGTTCATCCGGGGGAGACGGTTGCCTCAGTAAAATAATGCCGTTTATTTGATGAATGTTCCATTTCTTAATTCTCTAAAAGCTTCCTCCAGTTCCTCCCGGCTATTCATCACTATGGGACCTCCCCAGACAATAGGTTCTTTCAGGGGAGGAGCCGACAACAAAAGGAAACGTGCGCCTTCCGGTCCGGCTTTCACCTCTACCGGTTCGTCCGTATCTTCTCCAGGAACGGGAACAGAATATAATATGGCACAACCCTTACTTTCCGCAGATTGCTGTCTCACTTCGGGGAAAAGCGAGCCTTCCAGCAAATAGAGAAATAGGTTTTCATCATCGCGTGCTTCGTTGTACTTCCATGAGGCGTCAGCGGGCAAAGTTACATCCAAATATGTTATCTGAACATACGAATTGTCCAGAGTCCCCCGTATCCCCCGGTGGCTGCCTGATAAGATCCGGACGGTTGCCTTGTCGGACATCACCACCGGGATGTCATCCGGAGCAATGTCCCTATATGCCGGTGGAACCATTTTTTTTGCAGCAGGTAAATTGACCCACAGTTGGCATCCGAGCATCCTTTCTGATGGCTGCGGCATCTCCTTGTGGAGTATTCCTGAACCGGCTGTCATCCATTGGCATCCCATGGACTGGATCACCCCTTTGTTTCCCAGGCTGTCCTCATGCTCCATTGTTCCGCTGACAAGATAGGTTATGGTCTCTATTCCGCGATGTGGATGCCAGGGAAATCCCTTTATATAATCCTGCGGATTGGTGGAGTCAAAACCGTCAAGCATCAGAAACGGGTCAAAGTCCACCACCGTCTGCTCTCCCAATATCCGGCGCAGATGTACACCTGCCCCGTCAACAGTCTTTCTTCCTCTCACAATCCGTGTCACTTTTCTTTTTTTCATATTGTTGTCATTTTAATATTAATTGTTTTTCAATCCATGCAAGAATGGTTTGTAGAATATAATTATCCCGAAGCGGATTTTCTCCGGAATATATAATTAAGTTGGTATCGCCAAATATTTCTGATACAGATGCCGTCTGCTTTTGACTATATATCCAATTCACCCTGCCTTGGTGAGAATTCACAGTCGACGACAACATGTACGTTATCCGAGATCATAGTCGGAATATATTTGGAACCTAGTTGGAAGTCCGAGCATCTGATCACACCCTGGAGCCGAAAACCTGCCGTCTCTTTACCGGACACCGGACTTTCCTTTCTGCCAATTAACATCACGTCAAACCGCACCTTTTTAGTAATTCCGTGGAGAGTGAGCTCTCCATATATCTCCCCTTTATCTGTACCGAGCATCTTCATTTCCGTACTTTTAAACACCATCATGGGGAATCTCTCCACATCAAAGAAATCGGATGAGCGCAGATGTTTATTTCTGGCTTCCACTCCTGTGCTCACACTTGCCGTCCGGACTTCCACCCGGATATCCGTATTCGTGCAATCACCATTCTTCTGCCTTACGGTAATGTCAAAGTCTGAGAAATATCCGCTGACAAAGGAGAGCCCCGCATGCTTCACTTCAAAACCGATACGGGTATGTTCGGGATCGTCAGTCCACATGACTGTCTGCGCATTGATACTAGCGGCTGTCATAAACAATAGGAACAATAAAATATTTTTCATAAACTGGATATTTCAGGAAGGCGGATGTTATTCTTTTATACAAAGGATAACATCCGTTTTCATTCTTTTATAACTGGATGCTTTTTTTGTCTGTTATACTATTTTTCTTTGAGTGTTTCCACAAAAAAAGATCCGTTATCCAACAGCCCTTGGAAGAAAACAGGAACGGTTTCTTTGCGGTTCCAGTCCCTTTGCAGTTCACAGATATACTGGGTTACGGAAGTCAGCCGAACTCCGGCCTGCTCCATCCGTCTGAGGGCCGTTTCATGAGCCAGCCTGGATGTTCCGCCGACAGCGTCAACAATAGTATATACTTCATAGCCCTCCTTCAAAAGATCCAAGGCTGGAAAACAGAGACAGACCTCTGTCCATAGCGCACAAACCACAAGTTTCTTTCTGCCCAGTGCCTTGACTGCTTCCTGGAACTCCTTGTCTTCCCATGAATTGACAGAAGTCCTGTCAATCTCAGGCTGCCCCGGAAGGGCCTTCTTTATCTGGGGGATAGTAGGCTGGTTAAGACCGGTGGCAACATTCACAGTAGTCAAAATAACAGGGACATTGAACCCTTTGGCCACACGGCAGACATTGGATATATTTTCCACCAGTTCCCGTCTGTCCATGGAAGCTATGGAATGAACCTGTATGGGCTGATAATCGATGACTAACAATGCGGAGTTTTCCGGTGTTAGCAAATGATCCGTTTTGGGATCTCTGATAGGTTTGATACTACTCATTACTTTATATTTTTATAGTTAAACAAATTGAGATAGCGGTATGTAGACCTCCATCTCGTTTATTGGTTGCAAAGTTAGTAAGCTTATGTCTGATTTATCTGTTCTTAAAAGAACGAAACTTAGTCAATTACAACACTTTTTATGCCCCGACATCTCTCTGATGATACCGATGCTATTATTTCCCAACATTGACACGTATATTATATTGTTTCGTATATAGTTTGGCTTTTTTGTATATTTGATCTTTTCTTTGTATCTTGCTGACCTTTCTCATATCCGTCATTGGATGTCAGACTTTTATCCGAGCTTACAGATGAAATGGTCATTTTAGGAAAATATATAGAAATAGTTTGTGCTTATGGAGCATACCAAAGAAACATTGTCGGCCTTGGTGCGGGAAATGCAGTCAGTCACCGCATACAATAGAGGAGTTTATATCCTGAATATTGAGATTTTTTTAGACAAGTACAGTAATAAGATATTGCGTGCCGGGGCTTTCTTTTATATACTGGTGGAAGCCGGAACAGCAGAATTTGTAGTTGACTGTCATTCTTATAATGTAGGAAAGGGGGACATGCTTCTTGTCGCTCCAAGAATGTCTGTAGAGTTAATGAAAAAAAGTTCCGACTTCGGTACATGTGGTCTATGTATGGAGCCTTTCTTTTTTGACTCCCTTTCCATAGGAAACTATGTATACAAACGGCTTTATAACAACAGTCATACGACATATGTCTTACGGCTGGAGGACAGCGATACCGTACATATACGCAAAACGTTAGACCTGATGTCCCACTACCTTACTTCTGACCATCCTGAGGAAATGGCTGGTTCGCTGGTCAATTTCCTGTTGCTGCAAATAACAGAAATCTTTCACAGCCAAAATGTACATCCTGCTGGAAGAGTCAGGCATTCCGATGCTTTGTTCCGCCTTTTCAGAAAATTACTGGCTGAGAATTACAGGAAAGTACATGATCTTCAGTTCTATGCAGACTCCCTTAACGTGTCTCAGACCTACCTGTCAAGAGTGGTACGCCAGATTTCTGGAAAAACAGTGAACAACTATATAACGGAAGCACTTTATAGGGATGCCAGACGTCTGCTGGTTTTTACAGATCTGACTGTAAAGGAGATTGCTGAACAATTAGGCTTTTCAGACCAGTCATCCTTCGGGAAATTCTTCAAGAAGAAATCAGGAACATCCCCTGCAAACTTTCGTGCCGGATATAAGAAACTCCACAATTTGTAAAAATGGATGCTGTATAGTATACGCAAAAGTTGGGGAAGGAAACCAGAAGACCCTGCCACGCAAAGAAATCTCTTTTGGGATATTCTATGGATACGGACCGGAACATGTTGACAAGGGAGAGTACATTCATAATTACCGATATTTTTTTTTGGGGGGGATATAATCAGACTTTCCATTCTAAGTGATAGTTTATGTATTCTCAAGTCTATTAAAGCAGACAATATCTACTATATTTGAGACATATTTTGAAAAGATCTGACTTCATCCGTATTTGCCTTTCATTATTTTACTATTTTCACACCGCTTTAATGTGAATATGTTAAAGTCAGTTTCCTTTCATTTACATTCGGCAAACTGTATGGAAGTATAAATAATATTCTTCCGGGCCTTATATATTGAACTGGTGTGGATTGAAAAGCCCATTGTCATACAGATTGGTATGGATAGAAGTCCGTTCCAAGGAGCCGGGATATCGGCTGGATATATATCAATTTGACTGTAAGCAAAAAAGCATGTACATCAGAATTAAAAATATTTTAATTGTAATGAAACATATATTTTATCATCTGACCGCTGTTATGGTCGTTGTGGTATGGGGAATGACTTTTATTTCCACCAAGGTTCTAATAGTTCATGGTCTGTCTGCTCAAGAGATTTTCCTTTTCCGTTTTTTGCTGGCTTATGCTGCAGTGTGTCCTATCTCTTTCCATCGTTTTTTTGCCCGTAATCTGAAAGATGAGCTATATCTGGTGGGTGGCGGAGTATTGGGTGGCTCCCTGTTCTTCTTTTTACAGAACATAGCTCTGGGGCTGACACAGGCTTCAAATGTATCTTTCATCATATGTATGGCCCCGTTATTGACAGCTGTTCTGACCGTATTGTCCGTTCGGACGGAAAAGGTCTCAAGAGGCTTCATATACGGATCTATTATTGCTCTGTTGGGTGTAGGCTTGCTGATATTCAACGGAAGTTTCATTCTTCGGATATCACCTTTGGGAGATTTACTGACTCTTCTAGCTTCCCTGTCATGGGCGTTTTACAGTCTTGTCATTCGGAGTCTCACCCGAAAATATTCTCCGGCTTTCATCACCAGAAAAATATTTTTCTATGGCATAATAACAATTCTTCCCACTTTCCTTTTTCTGCCCTCATTGACAAATCCTGCTGTATTACTGGACAATGAAGTGTGGAGCAATCTCCTTTTTTTAGGTGTCATAGCCTCGTCTGCCTGTTATCTATTGTGGAACATTGTTGTATTACTGCCCATGCGTGACCGGGCAATGTCCTTAAGTTTCGACAGAAAATTATGGATGCGGTGTTACAGGTACAGACAGATCTTGTCACGAAAGAGCACCTGAAGCTTACCATGACGAGAGCAACCTCATCCGTCAGCTTCGCCCTGCGCAATGACGCTGAAAACAAAGAGAGGATTTTCCGTACCTTGAAACAGACAAACAGAAAATGAAAGGTTACCACCGAACTGCTCGGAATCGAACGTACAACACTGTATAGCAAACTGGAAGAAGTATGGATTGAAGTATAAATTCCAGCAATAATAGTCGGTAATTCACTAAGAATTGATATTACGCTTAAACCGGATTTATTTGGTGATGGCAAAAAGACCTCCACGTAAAAAACACAGGACGGGGTGATGTGCTTCTGATTTTTATTCGTAATTTTGTACTAAAGAGAGTGATATTGACAGCAATGCACAACAAAGCCCAGAAACGATTGCCAATCTGTTACTCTATTTAACCCTTCTTTCAAACTTCCTAAGACAAAGAAGATTAAAAAAAATCTTCCAGAAATACAACGAAAAGGTTTAGTATTGAAGAAGGTAAAAACAACAAACAAATCGTTATTATTTTACAATTTATGGTTACAATATATTTGGATAAACAAGTTTTCAGTCATCTATTTAATGCAAAAGAAGAAAAGTATTCTCTTTTGCGTGAAAAGATATTATCTCACAAAGATGAGTTTATTTTCTTCTACTCAAATGCTCATTTATTTGATTTGCAAGATGATAAAACGGATATTAAATATACTGAAATGGAATATATGCAATCGATAGTAAGTGGATATCATTTAATATACGAAAACCATAAACAGGAAGTTATAAAGCAATCCCCACGCAATGCTTTCGAAACTATAGGCAAAATAGAGGATTTCTCTTGGCTTGAAAATTTTGATTTTTCACAAATAACAGAAGAACAGCGGAATGTTATCAATAACATTGTTGATATTAGCATTAAGGATTTAAAAGGTGAATTAGATTTTGATTGGCTAAAAAAAAGAGCCCCAATTTCAGTCGATGAACTCCAAATGGACATATCAACTTTTACATCATTAATGAAATTCGTCTCCCACTATTTTTATGAGAATAAGGAGTCATACAAAATTATGAGAGACAATACTATTGCTAGATATAATCCGACATCAATTAAAGCGGAAGGTGAAAATATTTTTAACGAGCAGTTAGCCTCATCTCCATTAGGATTATCCTTTCTAGATATTATTCAAGCCTCTTTAACTCAAACAGGATTATCATACACTGATTTTGCAACGGTATATTATATGTCATATATACTTCTTGATCTATTTGGAGTTAATAAAGAAACCCGGAAGAAGGTTAAGTTTAGAAATATGCAAGTCGACTGTTACCACAGTTTCTTCGGCTCATACTGCGATTGCATGGTTAGTGATGACGAAGGTATGCGCCTCAAGAGCAAAACATTATACAAACTTTTCAATTTCAACACTAAAGTATATTCAATAGATGAGTTTATAGAAAAATTTGATGAAGCAATAAATAACAATAAAAAATCTGCGCGTGAATATTTTGATGAAGTTCTTAGCGATTATATTACAAGGCAAGTAACTAGAGTCGAAACAAAATCTGGGCAATTTTTAACTTACCTGAGTACTTCTTATAAATACTTCGGATATTTTAACTGCATGATAGAAAGAAAATCAAAAGATGAGACGGTTATTATACTCCATAAGAACAACGACTTGAAGCAACCTATTCTGGCGAAAGAATTAGAGATTATAACTAATAGGATTGTTAGAGTGTTTAATGATATGGGAGCTACCTTTACTTTATTCGATGAAGCAGTAGAAATCCCTCTATTAAAAGCTGACAATTGGAATAGATTTCTAACGTTAAATGATGCTGATGTGTGTTTAACTAAATTCAAAGATACACCTATGTTGTGTTTATGGATTAAGTTAAAGCAGCCAATATTACAAAATAAAAATTGAAGAAATTAAAGATTCCTGCAACAAGCCACTGACGAGGATATAGTGGTTTCCGATTTGTGTCTGCTCGCTAGTATGTATCAACTTGTTGCGTTGAATACGCAAGGAGAGCAAAAGTTTATTTTTCATCAGATTAGGATATATGACATCCAAAAATAGCGAGCCATCAGCTACGGATCCTATCAAAATAGTTTTTTATGCATTATTCTACAGTAAAAGCCAGTATTTACTTTTTTCACTGCTAGAAAGAACAAGAACTATAGAATAAGAAAACACAAACATCATATACTAAAAATATCATACATCCTCTCGAAAAAACAACAATCTTTGATTATAATTTTTTCCAGTGCTCGCATCTTACAGACCTATAGAACTCACTAAAAGAGTTTTCCAACAAAACACATATTAACAGCGATGTAGTCATATAGCTCAAAGAGCGAAGGCTATTGTATTTCCTCCATTCTAAAGAGAGGTTGTGCCAGAGTTTTGACACATTTACATTTGCAGTATTAAATATCGCAACAAAATATAAGTGTATATTTGAAAAGTAGAGTTGCAGTGAACTAACTTTGACACTAGTCTTAAATGACTATAGGCTGAATCAGACTGCAACTCTCTTAATAGGAGAACCTAGCCAGTTAGAATTGTAGGCTCACGACCTAATAAATGTATTAGCTGTTTCTCCTTCATGTTTAATACTGTAAATACAAAGTTATGAATTATTCTCATTTTGTAGGTCTTGATGTAGGAAAAAAAACTTTCGATGCATCATTAATGTCCGCAGACGAAAAAGAGTTGTCTCACAAGTCTTTTGATAACACTCCAACTGGGATCCAATCTTTATTGGATTGGATAGCTGGTTATCATCTCTCTTTATCCAAACTCTTGTTCTGTGCTGAAAACATGGGAAGTTATGTCACAGAGTTATCTGTTTCCAGTGTCTCCATGGGATTTTCCCTGGCTTTGGTTTGCCCGTTGACCATCAAGAAGTCCATAGGCTTGCAACGAGGCAAAAATGACCGCATTGATGCCAAAAGAATAGCGAACTATGCGGTATTACACTATCGAAAACTGGAGTTATACAAATTGCCTGACAAAGACTTGGTGAGACTGCGGGGATGGATTATTATACGTGACAATTTGGTTAAGCAAAAAGTATCAAGCATAAAGTTATTGGAAACATTCTCCTGGATGGCTAAGTTGGCTGATGTGACAGAATCCATTTCTTTTTTGGAAGAGCAGCTCAAGTCGATAAAAGAAAGAATCCTGGAGGTGGAAGAGGATATGGAGCAACTAATAGCCGCCAGTACATCGCTTTACACAAACTACTTGCTATTAAGAAGTATAAAAGGAATAGGAATTATCAATGCCATTGTATTACTGTGTGTTACTGACAATTTTCAAAGATTTGACAACCCGAGGAAATTTGCCTGCTATTGTGGGGTCGCCCCATTTGAACATACTTCAGGTATTTCCATACGGGGAAAAACGCAGACTTCTTCATTGGCTAACAAAGAAGTAAAAGTATACCTTACCCGGGCAGCTATTACTGCCATCTCTTGGGATCCGCAGATGAAAGCATACTATAAAAGGAAAATAGCAGAGGGGAAACATAAAGCATCTGTAATCAATGCTGTAAGAGCCAAAATCATAGCAAGGTCTTTTGCTGTGATACGAAGGCAGACTCCATTTGTAACATTAGCCGTATAATAAAAAGGTCCTTAACTTCGAAAATATCTTAGGTTTAGGAAGTAGCTATACACTTCTGAAGAGTAGGTATGTCTATATACAAACTTACCCAAGGATACGTTAATGTTCGTAAACTTGGGTAAGATTTTATAGATATTGTTTGGAGAGGACTTAGAATTCAACCTCCTACTAGATAATTCTAAATAGAGATATGAAAATCCATCTTTATCTGTGACATCTCACGTATCACTGTACGATCCAGCACACGTGCATAATGACGGGTCATCTGGACATTGGTATGCCCTAACATCTTAGCAACGCTCTCTATCGAGACACCATTGGCCAGAGCAAATGTGGCAAAAGTATGACGCCCAACATGGGTGGTCAATGTTTTTTTAATACCACAAATATCAGCCAGTTCCTTGAGGTATGCATTCATTTTTTGATTACAAAGCACCGGAAAAAGCACACCATGTTTCTTACAATATTCATTGGTGGAATACTTTTCCAAAATCTTCAATGGTATTTCCATTAATGGAATATTACACATGATTTTGGTCTTCTGTCTCCCCTTTCGTATCCACCTGACACCGTTCGAGTCCTCCACGATATGTTCCTTTCTCAAACCATGAATATCCGAGAAAGCCAAACCGGTGAAACAACAGAACACAAAAATATCCCGTACCTGACTTAACCGTGGAATATCAATTTCCTTCGATATCAGCTTCTGGATTTCTGAATCTTCCAAAAAGTCCGGTTCCACCTTATCCAATGAGAATCTAATTTCTAAAAACGGATCGTTCTTCATCCATCCCTTAGCCAAAGCAATACGGATAATCTTCTTAAAATTCTTCAAATATTTGGTGGCTGTGTTATGACAACACTTTTTCTCTGTCTTAAGCCAAAACTCGTAATCCTCAATAAACTGGCGGGAAACTTCATCCAAAAGAACATCTTTCTTATGATATGTCTCCCAGACAAAATCCCGGGTATGCTTCAAGGATGTCTCATAACGCTGCACGGTTGCAGGCGCCATGTCCGTACCGGACAATTGGACACATTTATCATTATGCTCACGGAAAACCTCAAACAGAGTACGTTGTACGGGGGCATCCTTACCCTGGAAACGATCCAGAACACTGTTGGCAGAAACGGATACCTCCTCTATTTCCAGTTCACGTTGAATCTTCATTATCCTCAAACGGATAGAGTCAAGATACAGATTCAGTTCCTTGTACTCACGCTTCTTTTCCAGGGCCTTTCCTTTTGCCGCACTCCAGAACTCCGGAAGAATTGTTTTCTTCACTGAAGCATCAACCCGGACTCCATTCACTGTAATTCTCATCATTATCGGAGCCTCACCGTTCCGATTCAATT
>OJOG01000376.1_pt1 | contig 20377 bp, 18 predicted proteins | sample 1598101 | NCBI WGS metagenome assembly OJOG01 (sample SAMN03922460, study PRJEB24848) | human gut metagenome | isolation source: stool sample | host: Homo sapiens | place: Germany | collected 2009-11
TTCAAGCTCTTTACTGCAATTGAGATTGCCATTGAGATTGCTTGCGGATTTTAGGATTTTAAGTTTAAAGCCAAATACTTAGCATTTATTTCCTGTCTGTTAGAGAAACCTGATTTATCTGTAAAAACAGCTTTAAAGTCGATTTTCAGGAAAAGTCAGGTCAGGTCAATTTCGGAAAAATTCGGTTTAAACCTTAATGCTCAAATTGTTTGTTTGTCTCCAAGTCAATGGGTAAACTGTTTTTTGGAAATGCTGGAAGTTGTCCCTGAAAAATTTCATCCTTCGTAGTTCAAAGTCGGGTGGTTGTCAAGATGATTTTTCTGGTTTGGTGTCGTCTTTTAAGCTGCCGCATAACAAATTAATAATACCAAATAAAAATACGTATAGATTAAAAAAGTTCTTTGTGCTTTTGTCAGGGAACTTTTTTTTCGTAAATTTGCGTTCAATTATGCGGCAGTAATAATATACATATTAATACGAGTTAAGAATCCTGTAGTTTTCCACATGCTACGAGGAGGTATTAAAAGGTGCGTTTCGGCAATGCATCTATTGTAGTATATTATTGCTTAATCAAATGAACATTATAAATTTAGGAATTCTTGCTCACATTGATGCAGGAAAAACTTCCGTAACCGAGAATCTGCTGTTTGCCAGTGGAGCAACGGAAAAGTGCGGCCGTGTGGATAATGGTGACACCATAACAGACTCTATGGATATAGAGAAACGTAGAGGAATTACTGTTCGGGCTTCTACGACATCTATTATCAGGAATGGTGTGAAATGCAATATCATTGACACTCCGGGACACATGGATTTTATTGCGGAAGTGGAGCGGACATTCAAAATGCTTGATGGAGCAGTCCTCATCTTATCCGCAAAGGAAGGCATACAAGCGCAGACAAAGTTGCTGTTCAGTACTTTACAAAAGCTGCAAATCCCGACAATTATATTTATCAATAAGATTGACCGTGCCGGTGTGAATTTGGAGCGTTTGTATCTGGATATAAAAACAAATCTGTCTCAAGATGTCCTGTTTATGCAAACTGTTGTCGATGGATTGGTTTATCCGATTTGCTCCCAAACATATATAAAGGAAGAATACAAAGAATTTGTATGCAACCATGACGACAATATATTAGAACGATATTTGGCGGATAGCGAAATTTCACCGGCTGATTATTGGAATACGATAATCGCTCTTGTGGCAAAAGCCAAAGTCTATCCGGTACTACATGGATCAGCAATGTTCAATATCGGTATCAATGAGTTGTTGGACGCCATCTCTTCTTTTATACTTCCTCCAGAATCAGTCTCAAACAGACTTTCAGCTTATCTCTATAAGATAGAGCATGACCCCAAAGGACATAAAAGAAGTTTTCTAAAAATAATTGACGGAAGTCTGAGACTTCGAGACATTGTAAGAATCAACGATTCGGAAAAATTCATCAAGATTAAAAATCTAAAGACTATTTATCAGGGCAGAGAGATAAATGTTGATGAAGTGGGTGCCAATGATATCGCGATTGTAGAGGATATGGAAGATTTTCGAATCGGAGATTATTTAGGTGCTGAGCCTTGTTTGATTCAAGGATTATCTCATCAGCATCCCGCTCTCAAATCCTCCGTCCGGCCAAATAAGCCCGAAGAGAGAAGCAAGGTGATATCCGCTCTGAATACATTGTGGATTGAAGACCCGTCTTTGTCCTTTTCCATAAACTCATATAGTGATGAATTGGAAATCTCGTTATATGGTTTGACACAAAAGGAAATCATACAGACATTGCTGGAAGAACGATTTTCCGTAAAGGTCCATTTTGATGAGATCAAGACTATCTACAAAGAACGACCTATAAAAAAGGTGAATAAGATTATTCAGATCGAAGTGCCGCCCAACCCTTATTGGGCCACAATAGGGCTGACTATTGAACCCTTACCGTTAGGGACAGGGTTGCAAATCGAAAGTGACATCTCCTATGGTTATCTGAACCATTCTTTTCAAAATGCCGTTTTTGAAGGAATCCGTATGTCTTGCCAATCGGGATTGCATGGATGGGAAGTGACGGATTTGAAAGTAACCTTTACTTATGCCCTTTATTATAGTCCGATAAGTACCCCTGCCGATTTTAGACAATTGTCTCCTTATGTCTTCAGGTTGGCTTTGCAACAATCAGGAGTGGATATTCTCGAACCGATGCTCTATTTTGAGTTACAGATACCACAAGTAGCAAGTTCCAAAGCTATTACAGATCTGCAAAAAATGATGTCTGAGATTAAAGGTATCAGTTGTAATAAAGAGTGGTGTCTTATTGAAGGGAAAGTTCCATTAAATACAAGTAAAGACTATGCTTCAGAAGTAAGTTCATACACTAAAGGCTTAGGCACTTTTATGGTTAAGCCGTGTGGGTATCAAATAACAAAAGGCGGTTATTCTGATAATACCCGTATGGAAGAAAAGGATAAACTTTTATTCATGTTTGAAAAATCAGTATCATCAAAATAATGGAACGATCCAGGAATTTCTATAAGACAATACGGTTGGGGTATATACTTATCTCCGTTCTTATCGGATGTATAGCATATAATAGCTTCTATGAATGGCAGGAGATAGAAGCATTAGAACTTGACAATAAAAAAATAGACGAGTTCCGAAAAGAGATAAACAATATCAATATTCAAATGATAAAATTTTCTCTATTTGGTGAAACAATACTGGAATGGAACGATAAAGATATCGAACATTACCATGCACAGCGTATGGCAATGGATAGTATGCTCTGCCGTTTCAAAGCTACCTATCCGGCAGAGCGTATAGACAGCGTACGCCATCTTCTCGAAGATAAGGAACGGCAGATGTGCCAAATCGTTCAAATACTTGAACAACAACAAGCCATCAACGATAAGATAACCAGTCAAGTACCTGTAATCGTGCAGAAGAGTGTACAGGAACAGCCCAAGAAGTCCAAGCGCAAAGGTTTCTTGGGCATCTTCGGCAAAAAGGAAGAAGCGAAACCAACTGTGACTACCACGATGCACCGTTCCTTTAACCGGAATATGAGAACCGAACAACAGGCACAAAGCCGCCGCTTATCGGTTCATGCCGATAGCCTTGCCGCACGAAATGCGGAACTTAACAGGCAACTGCAAGGACTGGTTGTTCAAATAGACGGGAAAGTACAAACTGACCTACAAAAGCGGGAAGCCGAGATAACAGCCATGCGGGAACGGTCGTTCATTCAGATTGGGGGCTTGACAGGGTTCGTTATACTGCTACTGGTCATATCATATATCATCATACACCGAAATGCCAACCGCATCAAGCGATATAAACAGGAAACCGCAGATTTAATCGAGCGACTGCAACAAATGGCAAAGCGAAACGAGGCACTGATAACCTCCCGCAAGAAAGCCGTACATACCATTACCCATGAATTACGCACACCGCTGACTGCAATAACGGGCTATGCCGGACTGATACAAAAAAACTTCAATGCGGATAAAACCGGGATGTATATCCGAAATATTCAGCAATCCTCCGACCGTATGCGTGAAATGCTTAATACTCTTCTGAGTTTCTTCCGGCTGGACGACGGCAAGGAACAGCCTAATTTCTCCACGTGTAGGATTTCATCAATAGCGCATACGCTCGAATCAGAGTTTATGCCAATTGCCATAAACAAGGGACTTGCTCTTACTGTGACGAATCACACGGATGCTGTTGTACTGACCGATAAGGAACGCATTCTACAAATTGGAAATAACCTGCTGTCAAACGCCATCAAGTTCACTGAGAACGGTGCCGTTTCTCTGACAATGGGGTATGATAACGGTATGCTGAAACTTATCGTCAAAGATACGGGTTCGGGTATGACCGAAGAGGAACAGCAACGTGTGTTCGGTGCGTTTGAACGTTTGTCAAACGCTGCCGCAAAGGACGGCTTCGGATTAGGTCTTTCCATTGTTCAGCGCATTGTGACAATGCTCGGCGGCACAATCCAGCTGAAGAGCGAGAAAGGCAAGGGCAGCCGTTTCACGGTGGAGATACCCATGCAGTCAGCCGAGGAATTGCCGGAACGGATAAATAAAACACAGATTCATCATAACCGAACACTCCATGATATTGTTGCCATCGACAATGACAAGGTACTTCTCCTAATGCTGAAAGAAATGTATGCACAAGAAGGGATACATTGCGACACTTGCACCGATGTTGCGGAACTGATGGAAATGATACGCCGGAAAGAATACAGTCTGCTTCTGACCGATTTGAATATGCCGGATATAAACGGCTTCGAGCTGTTGGAACTGCTACGCACCTCCAATGTGGGCAATTCAAGGATCATTCCGATTATTGTAACAACCGCTTCGGGCAGTTGCAACAGAGAGGAACTTTTAGAACGTGGATTTTCCGATTGCCTTCTCAAGCCGTTTTCCATATCGGAGCTGATGGAAGTTTCCGACAAGTGCGCCATGAAAGGTAAACAAAATGAAAAGCCTGATTTCTCCTCCCTACTGTCTTACGGCAATGAATCCGTCATGTTGGATAAACTGATAGCGGAAACCGAAAAGGAAATGCAGTCGGTCAGGGATGCGGAACAACGGAAAGACTTTCAAGAACTGGACGCCCTGACACACCACCTACATAGTTCGTGGGAGATACTGCGTGCCGACCAACCATTAAGGGAACTTTATAAACAGCTTCATGGGAGTGCCGTTCCCGATTATGAAGCATTGAACAACGCCGTGACTGCCGTATTGGATAAGGGTTCGGAGATAATCCGGCTGGCAAAAGAAGAAAGGAGAAAATACGAAAATGGATAAAACAAAAATCATCGTGGTGGAGGACAACATCGTATATTGCGAGTTTGTCTGCAACCTGCTGGCACGGGAGAAATTCCGTACCGTGCAGGCTTTCCACCTCTCGACAGCGAAGAAACTTCTGCAACAAGCCACTGACAATGATATAGTAGTTTCTGATTTGCGTTTGCCTGACGGTGACGGCATCGACCTATTGCGCTGGATGCGCAAAGAAGGCATGACGCAGCCGTTCATCATCATGACCGACTATGCCGAAGTACATACGGCGGTTGAAAGCATGAAACTCGGTTCGCTGGACTACATACCCAAGCAACTCGTGGAGGACAAACTCGTGCCTTTGCTCCGCACCATACTGAAAGAGCGGAATATCGGGCGAAGCCGCATGCCCGTATTTGCCCGTGACGGTTCAGCCTTTCAGAAAATCATGCACCGGATAAGGCTGGTAGCTCCTACCGACATGAGCGTACTGATATTCGGGGAGAACGGTACTGGCAAAGAGCATATTGCCCATCTACTGCACGATAAAAGCAAGCGTTCAGGCAAGCCTTTCGTGGCGGTGGACTGCGGCTCACTCACCAAAGAGCTTGCACCATCGGCGTTCTTCGGACACGTCAAAGGAGCGTTCACTGGTGCTGAAAACACAAAGAAAGGCTATTTCCACGAGGCGGAAGGCGGCACATTGTTTTTAGACGAAGTGGGTAATCTCGCACCAGAAACTCAACAGATGTTACTCCGTGCCATACAGGAACGGCGGTTCCGTCCCGTTGGCGACAAGTCCGACCGCAGTTTCAACGTCCGCATCATCGCCGCCACCAACGAGAATCTGGAAAAGGCGGTCAATGAAAAGCGTTTCCGGCAGGATTTGTTATACCGCCTACATGACTTTGAAATAACCGTTCTGCCCTTACGTGACTGTCAGGAGGACATCATGCCGCTGGCGGAGTTCTTCCGTGAGATTGCCAATAAGGAATTGGAGTGCAAGGTTAGCGGTTTCAGTTCCGAAGCACGGAAAGCGTTGCTGACCCATTCATGGCCGGGCAACGTGCGCGAACTTCGACAGAAAATCATGGGTGCGGTGTTGCAGGCTCAGACGGGACTTGTCACAAAAGAGCATCTGGAACTTGGGATAACCGAAACAACCTCTGTTACCGGCTTCTCCCTACGCAACGACGAGGAAGATAAAGAGCGGATTCTGCGTGCTTTGAAGCAGGCTGACGGGAACCGGAAGGTCGCTGCCGAATTGCTTGGAATAGGCAGGACAACACTCTATAATAAACTGGAAGAATATGGATTGAAGTATAAATTTGAGCAACCATAGCCCGCAATTCGCTGAAAATGGCTATCTTTGCATGACATATCAGAAGGTAACGGCGATTGGCAGAGCCTTTTGCCGCCTATATATAACATAAGACCGCAAGGCGTCCTAATGGGAATCTGGAAAATTAACATTAACAGGAACTATTGCGTGATTGCTTATGCTATGCCTACGCATAGCGTGCATTCACCTATTCCTGTTAAGGGCATTCCAGAGCCTCCATTAGTGATAGCGTGGATTGCACGCTACTTTTTTGCCCTTGCCCAACGAAAGGAAACGCTAATGGGTAAAGTACAGATTCTTGCCGTCCTCACGATGGACGGTTGTCAAAGCTCCGAGTTATATTGCAAAGCGTATAAGGAACTGCGCCTTGAAGATTGCGGTATCAACGAGATAAGGGAAAACGCCCTTTATCATATCACACCCGACTATTCCATCTCTATGCTCGACGAATGGCGGAAATCCGCAACAGACATCTGCTATCTGGCGGAAGTCACTCCTGAAAAGGCGGACTACATCAATGGGCTGTTACGTATGCGTGTGGTGGATGAAATCATACTTTATACGCTTCCTTTCATTGCCGGAACGGGAAAGCGTTTCTTCCAGTCCGCCTTGCCACAGGAACAATGGACGCTGACCTCGCAGAAGGTGTACCGCAACGGAGTGGTCCGCCATATCTATAAAGCGTGCGTTTGATGTCCGGAAAATGGACGAATGTTCAGGAAATGAACACTTTAAGTCGAAAATAATTCCTGACAGACAAATAAATTGCAAAATTATCACACTGAAATCCAGCACCTTGCAGAGAGTGTGCCGGATTTTTTATTTTATGAACACGCTTTTTGCCAATCATATTCATGTGCGCATACCGAAAAACAGAGTGTAAAATTTCAAAATTGACAGGATATGAATTATTTCTTATTGGCGGAAACCGAGTTCTTCCGCCGTATAAACGAAGCCGGGGACTGCAATATGGAAACGGCATATACGGCTTTCGCCACGCAAGTAATCGAGCTATGCAGCGGCAATGTGGACACCAACCGCACCATCATCGCACTGGCTTACATCGAAATCGAGTTGCAGCACCATCCCATGCGCAATCTTCCCGAAGAAAAGAGGGAGGTTGCAGCCTATATCAGCAAGGCACTCTCTTTAGTGAGGAAGATGCAGAAGTTCCTTGCCGCTCCCCAAGTGCCACCACTAATCCCCATCCGTACATCCTCCGACAACACAACCGAAAATCCCGCCTCACCCCTGCAATGGACGGGCAACGCCATCGACCTCGTGGAACTTATCTACGGCATCAACGAGATGGGCTGCATCAACAACGGCAACATGCCGCTCAAACAGCTCGCCCCGCTCCTCTACAAGATTTTCGGTATCGAATCAAAGGACTGCTACCGTTTCTATATCGACATCAAACGCCGGAAAAACGAAAGCCGCACTTACTTCCTTGACAGGATGCAGGAGAAACTGAACGAGAGGATGCTCCGCGACGAGGAAATGGAACGTTTGAGAAAATAATCCTGTACCAATGATGAATCAGGGGGTGACGTTATGTCATTCTCTGATTTTTTGTAGGTTTTGTCCTGCTGTGTAGATACATTTCGTTATCTATTCGCCCGAAAACCAGCGAAAAGCACTATCTTTGTACCCACGTTACAGAATTGTATATGAGCATAGACAACCTCGACATAATAAAACGGTTGATAGCCGAAAAAGAATGCGGACGGGTGGAGTTCAAGGAAACCACCGGACAGTTGGAGCGCGGCATGGAAACGCTTTGCGCCTTCCTTAACGGCGAAGGCGGCACGGTATTGTTCGGTGTCACCGACAAGGGAAAAATCATCGGACAAGACGTGAGCGACAAAACCAAGCGGGATATAGCGGACGCGATCCGGCGTATCGAGCCGTTTGCCACAGTTGAAGTTTCTTATACTGAAATACCAGACACTGGCAAAAGTGTCATCGCACTGTCTGCGGAAGAACAAAGATATATGCGTCCGTTCTCTTACAAAGGACGGGCTTACCTGCGGGTGGAAAGCGCGACATCCATCATGCCGCAGGAGATATATAACCAATATCTGATACAGCGGGGCGGGAAATACGCTTGGGAGGCAATAGCAAATCCTGACCTTAAAATATCCGACCTTGACGAACATGCCGTCATTAGTGCTGTTCGCGGGGGAATCAGAAGCGGTCGTTTACCTGAAGCAACCATAAGGGAAGACTTGCCGACCATTCTCGAAAAATTCAGTCTGTTGCATGACGGGAAACTTAACAATGCTTCAGCAGTGCTGTTCGGTCATGATTTTTATTATTATCCCCAATGCCTGCTCCGTCTGGCGCGTTTCAAAGGCACGACGAAAGACGAGTTTATAGACAATCAACGTGTCACTGGGAATATCTACGCGCTGCTGGATGCTGCAATGGCGTTCTTTTTCAAACATCTGTCACTTTCCGGTAAGATAGAAGGGCTGTACCGTGAGGAAGAACTGGAAATCCCGTACAAGGCATTGAGAGAGTGCTGCACAAATGCGTTGTGCCACCGCCTGTACCACCGTCCCGGCAGTTCGGTGGGAATCGCCATCTATGACGACCGTGTGGAAATAGAGAACAGCGGGACATTTCCGCCGGATATAACAATGGAAAAACTGTTAAGCGGGCATAATTCAGAACCGCAAAATCTAATCATAGCAAACGTGCTGTATAAAAGCGAGGTCTTGGAAAGTTGGGGACGGGGCATCGGGCTTATGATAAGCGAGTGCCGGCGTGTCGGCATTCCGGACCCCGAATTTCACACGGACGGAAACAGCGTATGGGTCGTTTTCCGCTATACCCGGAAAGCAGTCGGGTCATACCCGACAGTCACCCCACAGTCGCCCGATAGTTACCCGACAGTTACCCCGCAAGTGGGAAAAGTTCTGTCTGCAATCGGGAATCAGACACTATCGACAAAAGATGTTATGGAAATGATAGGATTGAAGGACAAAAGCAATTTTCTGGAGCTTTATCTGTATCCTGCAATAAGGTTGGATTTAGTAGAACCGATTTATCCGGAAAAGCCGAAACACCCGCGACAGAAATACCGTCTTACGGAGAAAGGTCTGGATTTAATTAAAAATAAATAGTCATGAACTCGCAAACTGTAGAAATAACATCTGCTGGCATTAGGAAAATATTGAATAAATATACTCCAGAGCGAGCTATTGCCGAATATGTATGGAATGGATTTGATGCAAAAGCAACCGTTGTAAATATTGATTTTGAAATTGACAATGCAGAATTGGACACAATCAAAAATATTAGAATAACAGACAATGGTACAGGCATCTGCTATGAAGAATTACCTATAAAATTCAAAAAATTCTATGAGTCTCAAAAGAGAATAGCCAACGAGAATAATACTGAATTTACAAGAGGAAAAAACGGTTATGGTCGTTTTACTTTCTATAAATTTGCGAGATTTGCTAATTGGGAAACACGCTATAGTAAAGATGCACAAATAATGTCTTATGACATTAGAATTGATAGCGATACTTTAAAAGACTACACTACAACAGAGCCACTTGTATCTGATGACACAACAACAGGTACTTGTGTCGTTTTTAATGAGATTTCTTCTGATATTTCCAGTTTGTTTATAACGAAGACTCTTATCCCTTATCTAAAGGCTGAATTTGCGTGGTTTTTAGAATTGAAATCCGAATATCAAATATACATCAATGGGCAAGAATTAGATTATTCTTCTATAATAGCAGAACAAGAATCAATATCACCGATATTATCACATAACCAGAAAAATAACATCAACTTTCAATGCAAGTATATCCGATGGAATGTAAAGATGAATGATGAATATTCTCGATTTTACTTCTTGAATAATGACTTGGAGTTAAAATTTACCAAAACGACATTATTAAATAAAAAAGGAGATAATTTTTGGCATTCTGTAATTGTGATTGATGATTTCTTCAATGAAATCAATTGTGATAACGAATTAGACGATAATGCTATTCAACCTAAATTGTTTGATAATTCTGCTGATAGAAAATTATTTAAGGAACTAATTACGCAACTCAATGAGTTTCTCAAAAAGAAAAGACGCCCATTCCTAAAGGAGCAAGCAGAAGTTATGGTAACCAAATATAAGAATGAAGATGTTTTCCCTAAATTTGGTACTGAAGATTGGGATATAGTGCGTAGAGAAGGTTTGGAAAACTTCGTAAAGGAACTATACGAAGTAGAACCTGCTGTTTTCATGAAGTTGAACAAAGAACAAAAAAGAGTTTTCTTAGAACTTCTAAATTTGGTGATGGATAGCGGTGAGCGCGATAGTCTGTTTAAGATTTTAGATGCAGTTGTTGAATTAGACTCGAACGATAGGAAAGAATTTGCAAAAATATTAGAAATAACGAGGTTAAAACAAGTCGTTTCCACGATTAAGCTTATTTCAGACAGATTGCTGACACTGGAGAATCTAAAAAAGATTGTTTTTAATCATACTTTACAAGCCAATGAAGTTCGTGATTTGCAGTCGTTCATAGAAAAACACTATTGGATTTTTGGCGAAGAATATAGAATGGTATGTGCGGAAGAGGTCAAATTTGAAGAGGCTTTAAGAAAATACATTTATATTCTGCGTGGAGTTAGCGAGAAAAAATATATTGCTCACCCTAATAAATACAAAGAAATGGATTTATTTCTTACTGGTACTGATTTTAGGGATGGGAGACCTCATAATATAGTTGTGGAAATCAAAAATCCGACAACTATAAAACAATTAAAATCAGAACAGTTAAATCAATTAGAACAATATATGGATGTTATTCTAAAACAAGATTGTTTTAATGATGCTAATGAGTTCTGGACTTTCATTTTGATAGGACAAGACTATGATGATATTGTAGGTCGAAGGGTCATAAATAAGCTTACTGGTTTAGTCCAAAATGACAGTAATTATAGCCTCTATGTAAAAAAATGGAGTGAAATAACAAATGAGGTGGAACGTAGGCTGAAATATTTGCTTGATAAGCTCAAAATAGAAAGAGCCACTTTATCTAAATCCCAATCATTAAATGAGGTAATGAATGAAGTTTCAAATAACACGGCCGCAATGGTTAGTTGAACTTAATATAGTCATAATGCTCAATATAAAGAATTACAAATTACTCCTGTCACAGATAGCTGTAGCAGGAGTAATTCTCAAAACGGGAGTCTGATACATCTTGTTGTTATATATTATTTCTGTTGCAACAGATGTTTCAGATTCTCGTCACCAGCGATGCGCTCCAACTCGTCGGCGACAATCTGTTTCACCTCCTCCTTGATGCGCCTGTAATTCGCCTTCACCATTTCCTTCATGCAGTCGTTGCCGTTCGCGTCCGCGAAGTCGGTAATGACGGGTATCGGCTTGTAGGCTTTCTCCTCGCGCTTCATTTTCTCGGCATCCACGACAATCTCACAGTGGAAAATCTTCTGCTTGATACGCTCGTTGAAGTTGTCGGACACCGAACCGACGAACATCCCCTGCGTCAAGCCGGAAATTTTGCTCGGCGGGATAAGCGCGTCCATCTGCGTGTTGATGGAGGTGGAAACATCCTGCCGGTTGATGGAGATGGACTGCCGCTTTTGAAGCACCTTTCCGAACCGCTCCGAGAGCGTCTTGGCTGTTTCGCCCACCACCTGCCCGGAGAAGATATTGCCGACCGTGTTCATCACCACTTTCGCCTCGCGGTCCCCATAGTCACGCACCAACTGGCTGAAATCCTGAAAACCCAGACACACGGCAACCTTGTTGCTTCGCGCGGTGGCGATAAGGTTGTCCAGCCCCTTGAAGTATATCGTCGGCAGCTCGTCTATGATGACCGACGACTTCAGCATCCCTTTCTTGTTGATAAGTTTAACGATACGGGAATTATACAGACCGAGAGCCGCCCCGTATATGTTCTGTCGGTCGGGATTGTTGCCCACGCAGAGAATTTTCGGTTCTTCGGGATTGTTGATGTCCAGCGTGAACTCGCTGTCCGACATTACCCAATAGAGCTGCGGGGAAATCATGCGTGACAGCGGAATTTTCGCCGAAGCAATCTGCCCCATTAACTGCTCCGCAGCCCCTCCGAGCCACGCGTCCATGAATGGCGAGAGATAGTTCTCCAGTTCGGGATAAGAGGTCAGAATCGGGAAAATATCCTCGTAACGGCGGTTCAGGAACTCGATGGCATGGGGGAACGTGCAATACTTGCCGTTCTGAAAAATTTTAAGATACCAGATGATAGCCGCGAAAAGGATGATGGGCGATTCCACAAAGAAGTCGCCCTGCTTCTGCACCCAACTCTTGTTTAAATTGAGCATGATGGTGTACGCGCTCTCGTAAGCGTCCGTAATGTCCTCCATGAAATCTGGGTGAATGGGATTGCAACGGTGGCTGCGTCGCGGGTCGTCGAAGTTTATCACGTAGAACTTCGGCTTCACCTTGTATCCCTCCGGGTGGTTGAGCAGATGATTATAGGCTATCGTGGACAAGTCACTGAATTTGAAATCATAGACATACATCGAGAAGCCCTTCTCAATCTGCTGCTTGATGAAACTGTTTACCACCGCGTATGACTTTCCGCTGCCCGGCGTACCCAGCACGATGGAGGCGCGGAATGGGTTCACCACGTTGATCCAGCCGTTGTTCCAACGTTTCCTATAATAAAAGCGGGTGGGCAGATTGACCGAATACTCGCTTTCGATGAGCCGTGTTTCCTGCATGAAGCTCTCGTTCTCGTTGTTGAACACGTCATCCATAAGGTTGTGTTTCAACAGGCGGCTCATCCACAGACCGCCCATCAGCAGGCAGACATAGCCCGTGCCTACGGTCAGCGCGTAAAGTCCCGTCACCGCTTCAACCGGCAGCGGCAATGCCAGTATCCACCAGTTGAGGAAGAACAACACGAACCCTGCGGCAAGTGCCGTCCAGATCCTTCCCCAAGTGATTTTCTCTCCCTTGACGCCCTTCGTCCCCAGACAGGACAGGGCAAGCAGGAGGACGGCGAACAGTTTCGTGTAGAGGATGGAATGGAACAGCCCCGCCGTGCGGTTGAAGTTCATCAGGATTCTGTCCACTACGCCGATGTCCACGCCCCAGAGCCGTATGGCTTCATAGCAGAACCAGTACACGTTCATGACCACTAAAATAATACTCACGGCACGCAGAAAATCCATGATTTTCGCCAATGCCCTCAAATCGTCTTCTTGTTGTGACATACATTGATTTTTTAATTGTTGATACTCTGATTACATACCCAAGCCCTTGCGCTTTTTCTTCTTTTTGCGCTTCATCGCCCGGATGAAAGCCTCTTCCTCGGCATCTACCGCCGGACCTTCGGGAGTGAGCAAGCCCATTCCGCCCGATACGTCTTCACGGTCGTATGCGGTCTGTCCGTATGCCTTGTCCGCAGCATCCATAGGGATGGATAACGGTATCGGCGGTTGTCCGGCGTATGGCAGGGTGAAGTGTTCCTGCAAGGCATTCGCCGAAAGCTCCTTGCCCATGCGAGAGCCGTTCAGTACACATCCTGTGCGGTGGTCGATAAACGTCGCTCCATAGATACGCCCTTCATCCGTGTAGCGCAGTACGGTGTCGATGCCCTTCTCTTTGAGTTGGGATACAAATTTGTCCTTGTCATAAGTGCCTTGCAGCACGGAAAGGACGGTGCGTTTCGTCATGTCGGCGAGTTTCCTGTCCTTAATCTCAAGCTTGGAACGGGCAAACTTATTCTGCACGGCTTCATAGCCTGCGGACTTCCCGAAAAGCGAGGACTTGAACGGGTTGCCGACCTTGTTGCCCTTGTCGTCCGTGACGGAATAGACCAGCCCGTGATATTCCCGTCCGCGCACGTTACCCCTCGCTTCCTCCACCGTCATATTATATAAGGAAAGGAGCGCACGGTATTCGCCCATCGTCTGGAAACGGTACTGCCCGTTCAGAGCCTTCAGGGTATTGCCTACCTGCTTCTTCACATCGCCTGCCGATACGTCCACTTTACATAGCGGCGTGTCAAGACGGCGGTTCCTGCGCTCCGCATCGTGCAGCCCGTATTTCTTCTCCAGCTCACGGGTGATTTGTTTGCTACGATAGTAGTTGTTCTTGTCGCTGATACATTTCCCGTTATCGTCCACCCGCACCGTCACGATGTGCAGGTGGTGGCGGTCGATGTCCTCGTGCTTGAAAACAAGATAAGGCTGGTTGCCGAAACCGAGTTTTTCCAGATACTCGCGGGCTATATCCTGCAATTCCGCATCGGTCAACACATCCTCCGGATGTGGGTTGAGCGAAATATGCACCACCGGCTTCTCCACCTTCATCTGTGGCGGCATGAAGGTGAGAAAACCCTCCATCGCCTTGTTGATGTCCACCTTTCCCGAACCGTCATTGTAGATGCGGTTGGTCGTAAGCAACCGCCCCTGCGCCTCGTTAATCTTCTCCCCGTTATAGGCAATCGCGCCGTACAACGAGTTTCCTACACTGATTTTTGCGACCATTTCGCCTCCATTTCCCTTGAAAGTTCCACAATCCGGCGGCTCAGTTTCACGAGTTCGACGGTGTGTTGCTCTAATTTGTAGAGCAACGCCATCGCCTTTTTCTCTGAAAAATGCAGCCTCAGTTCCTTCACGACTTGGTTGTAATTCGTACCCACGGCACGGAATTGTGCATGAAAATCCGACAGTTTGGTGTAATAGTCCACCAACGTCTTGTCCACCTTCAGCACCTTGAACGGTTGCCCGAAGAAGTGCGCTTTGAGGAAAACCGACCGTGCATAGACACCCGATTTTCCGAACATGGCGAGGAAACGGTTGTGTTCCTCCTCGTTGAAACGGACGGTGTACCGGTACACCGCCGGATCAAGTTTGGGATTTCTCCCTGCTTTGCTTTTCCTTTTCTCTTTCATATTACTTTGGATTTAGCGGATTGACGGCATAAGCCGCCGCTTCGGATTACAGCACCGCAGTTCTGAAAGGCTTCCCGACTTCGGAGGGAAAGCCCGCCCCCTGCAAGGGCAAGGCGTTTTCCGGGATGCTCAAAATATTTTGAGCGGCTGAAAACATACCTTGCTATGTTCAGGTGAACATAAAAATCCGTCGGGGACGGATTGGGGGAATGCCTTTCAAACTCCGGGCTGCGCCACCTGCGGCGAACCCTGCCGTTCGGGTGCAAAGTTACGCCCTTAAAGCGGTAACGGACAGGGGCTTGAACCGGTCAATGACTGCCAATCGGCGCAACATGCTGCCACTTGCCGGAGAAGTGATACAGATTCAAAAATATCCTTGTTTATTTGCAGCATGATTCAAAAAACGAATGACTTGGAAATATGAAAAATGGAACTTTCAAATACCCGGCAAACCGCTTCGGCAGATATTTGCCCAACCGGATATCCGCACCGTCGGATACCCGGTTTTCCAATGGTGCGGTGATTCACGGATTCAATGACTTCATGACGCAATGTCGTCATTCATCAATTATCCGAATCCCTGCTTCACCATTGAAGCGGATACGTGACGAATCGGTTGGGTGGAGATACACGGAAACGGATACGCATATCACCGGTTCCGTACCGAAATAAGAAAACAATTCATCAACAATTAAAATAAGTAGAACCATGAGTAATGAAATCTTCGTTGCATTCGCAACACAGAAAGGCGGTATCGGCAAATCGACCGTGACGGCACTTGCCGCCAACTACCTTCACAACGTGAAAGGTCACAATGTCGCCGTCATAGACTGCGACGCCCCGCAGCACAGCATACACGGGCTGCGTGAACGGGAAACGAAACTTATCGGCGAGAGCCTGTATTTCAAGGCACTCGCATGCGACCACTTCCGCAAGAGCAAGAAGAACGCCTATCCGGTGGTGGAGAGTGATGCGCTGAACGCCCTTGACGATGCGGAAAGGATGCTTGCCCAAGAGGAGGTGAAACCCGACATCGTGTTCTTCGACATGCCGGGGACGCTTCGGAGCAACGGCGTGGTCAAGACGCTCTCGCAGATGGACTACATCTTTGCGCCCATGAGTGCCGACCGCTTCGTCGTGGAAAGCACCCTACAATTCGCCGTGATGTTTCGCGACAACCTCATGACAACGGGGCAGGCGAAAACAAAAGGGCTGTACCTGTTCTGGACGATGGTGGACGGCAGGGAGAAGAACGGCTTGTACGAAGTGTACGAGGACGTGATTGCCGAAATGGGCTTGCCGGTACTTTCCACCCGCCTGCCCGACAGCAAGAAATTCCGCCGCGACCTCTCGGAAGAGCGCAAGGGCGTGTTCCGCTCGACCATCTTTCCTATGGAAACGTCCCTGCTGAAAGGCAGCGGCATCCGTGAGTTCTCGGAAGAGATAGGCAGGATTATCAAACCGCAATGAGTATGGGCAGCCGGAAAGTGAATACCGAAGGCATCGACGAGGAACTGTTGATAGCCTCCATCGGCAGACGCAGGCAAGAGGGAACCTTGCGCCCCGCGCAGGAAATATCCACTCCCGCCCCCACCGAAGAAAGCGTCCCGGAAACGGAGCAGCCGCCTGCGCCATCCCCGGCAAGGGAGCAGCCGCAGAAGGAAACGGGACGCCGGAAACGGCAGGAGGACGACTATCCTGAATTATTCCTTCGCCGCAACGAGATAAAAACCCGCCAGTGCGTCTATATCAGCCGCGATGTCCACAGCAAGATTCTCAAAATCGTGAACGACATCGCGGGACGGGAAATTTCGGTAGGCGGCTACGTGGACACCGTGTTGCGCCAGCATCTGGAGCAGCACAAAGAGAGAATAAACGAACTATACAAGAAACAACGTGAAGATTTAATTTGAATATGAAAAGAAAAAAGAATAACTATCGTGCCTTCCTGAAAAAGTCGGGCATCAAAGCAAGGGACGGAAAGCAAGTGTACATCAGTCAGGCAAACCACCGCAGGATTACTGCTATTGTCAGTTTCTTAGGCAACAATGACCTGACCATCGCCGACTATCTGGAGAATGTATTGAACGGGCATTTTCAGAACTACCGTGATGAAATCAACCGGATGTTTGACGCAACTCCCAAAGTAGAGCTATGAGCATGACGGATATTTTGCTGACCGTATCGGTCGGCTGCAACCTGTGGTTCCTGTTCATGCTGCTCTACGACCGCATCATGGAAACGAAACTCTTCCGCTTCTTTAGAAGCATTGCCGGTTTGTGGCGGTCGCTGGGCGGTACGGCGGCAAAGCAGGAAACGGTACGGGAAGAACCTGTCGCAGAAACGACGGACATCATCGGCAAGAGCCGTTTCAAGATGGCGTCAAACCGGACAACCGCTGCCATACCGACGCAAGAAGCTGCCACTTCGGAAAAAGGCATGGAGCTGTCGGAGGAAGAGGCTACTTTTGACGACGCAAACATGGAAACCGCGTTCCACCCGGCACAAATTCCGGAAGAGAAGCTGGATGAAACTTTCATGAGCATCCCGCCTTCGGAACTGGCGTTTGGAGAGAATGAGCCGGAGGACGAAACACCCGACGCACCGCGAGCATCGGGAAGCAGTTTCGACGAGATAGACGATGCGGTCAAGACCGCCAAGAACCCGGACGCGACGGAAACGGAACGGGAACAAGCGGCAAAGGTGTTCACCGACATGGAAGGGACGGAACTGTACGAGAAGCTGATGGCAGGCTCATCCGAAATGAGCATCCGCATCAAGGGGCTTATTGAAATCCGGCTGAAGAAACCGAAAAAGGAATTTACAGTGCCCGACAACATCGAGGAGTTCGACATCCGGGACTATGTATAACGACTTAAAAAGAATGGAAATGAAAACGTAAAATCAACCCACGCGGCACGGCGGTACAAGGTACAGCCCATCCGCAACGGACAATCCCAAGTCCGTGGAACCAAACGGGAATACCACTAAACCAAAGAAAGTAATCCAGTATGAACCGCCCGAAAAAGGACTATCCACCCTTTGGACGGCACAAAACAAGAACAGTTTATGAACAAGAACATCAGACAGAAATTTATCCTTTCAGCGGCACTTGTCATCGCCGCAACCGCCTCCGCTTTCGCGCAGGGAAACGGCATCGCAGGCATCACTGAAGCCACCTCTATGGTGAGTTCCTATTTCGATCCGGGAACGAAATTGATTTACGCCATCGGCGCAGTCGTCGGACTTATCGGAGGCGTGAAAGTGTATGGAAAATTCTCATCGGGAGATCCCGACACGTCTAAGACCGCCGCCTCATGGTTCGGCGCGTGCATCTTTCTGATTGTCGCCGCTACCATCCTGCGTTCATTCTTCCTTTAATAAATAATGTATGGCTGAATACCCGATAAACAAGGGTATCGGTCGTCCGGTTGAGTTCAAGGGCTTGAAGGCTCAGTACCTCTTCATCTTCTGCGGAGGTCTGCTCGCCTTGTTCGTCCTGTTCGTCATCCTCTACATGGTCGGCATCGACCAGTGGATATGTATCGGTTTCGGTGCGGCATCGTCCTCCGTCCTCGTATGGCAGACTTTCGCGCTGAACGCCCGGTACGGCGAACACGGGCTTATGAAGCTGGGAGCGGCACGGAGCCATCCCCGATACCTTATCAACCGGCGGCGGATTACCCGACTGTTCAAACGACAACGAAAGGAAGAAAAACAATGAGGAATACATCGAAAATGACAACACTGGAGAACAAGTTCCCGCTTCTGGCGGTGGAGCATGGCTGCATCATTTCCAAAGACGCCGACATCACGGTTGCCTTTGAGGTGGAACTGCCGGAGCTTTACACCGTGACGGGCGCGGAGTACGAGGCGATACACGGTTGCTGGTGCAAGGCAATCAAGGTATTGCCGGACTTCTCCGTCGTACACAAGCAGGACTGGTTCATCAAGGAACGGTACACGCCGGAACTTCAAAAGGACGACATGAGCTTCCTAAGCCGCTCGTTCGAGCGTCACTTCAACGAACGCCCGTACCTGAAACATACCTGCTACCTTTTCCTGACCAAGACGACGAAGGAACGGAACCGGATGCAGAGCAATTTCAGCACGCTGTGCCGGGGGCACATCATCCCGAAAGAAATCAATAAGGAAACTGCCGGAAAGTTCATGGAGGCAACGGAACAGTTCGAGCGTATCATGAACGACAGCGGTTTTGTCAGGCTGCGCCGCCTCTCCACCGACGAGATAGTGGGCACGGACGGCAAAGCCGGACTGGTGGAGCGTTACTTCTCCCTCATGCCCGAAGGCGACACCGCCTTGCAGGACATCGACCTTTCGGCTGAGGGAATGCGCATCGGCGACAACCGCCTTTGCCTGCACACCCTTTCCGACGCGGAGGACATGCCCGGCAGGGTGGCAACCGACACCCGGTACGAGAAACTCTCCACCGACCGGAGCGACTGCCGCCTGTCTTTCGCATCCCCCGTGGGGCTGCTGCTCTCCTGCAACCATATCTACAACCAGTACGTGCTGATAGACAACAGCGAGGAGAACCTGCAAAAGTTCGAGAAATCCGCAAGGAACATGCAGTCGCTCTCCCGCTATTCAAGGAGCAACAGCATCAACCGCGAGTGGATAGACCGGTACCTGAACGAAGCCCATTCCTACGGGCTGACCTCGGTACGGGCGCATTTCAACGTCATGGCGTGGAGCGACGACGCGGAGGAGCTCAAGCATATCAAGAACGACGTGGGAAGCCAACTGGCAAGCATGGAGTGCGTGCCCCGCCACAACACCATCGACTGCCCGACGCTCTACTGGGCGGCGATACCCGGCAACGCGGCGGACTTCCCGGCGGAGGAGAGTTTCCACACCTTCATCGAGCAGGCGGTCTGCCTGTTCACGGAGGAGACCAACTACCGCAGCTCGCTCTCGCCCTTCGGCATCAAGATGGTGGACAGGCTCACGGGCAAACCGCTGCACCTCGACATCTCCGACCTGCCGATGAAGCGGGGCATCACCACGAACCGCAACAAGTTCGTGCTGGGTCCGTCGGGCAGCGGCAAGTCGTTCTTTATGAACCACCTCGTGCGCCAATACTACGAACAGGGCACGCACGTGGTTCTGGTGGACACGGGAAACTCCTATCAGGGCTTGTGCGAGATGATACGTCGGAAAACTAACGGTGCGGACGGCGTGTATTTCACCTACACCGAAGAGAAGCCCATCAGCTTCAACCCGTTCTACACCGACGGTGCGCCCATAATGGAAGCGTAGTAAATATCTCTTTAGCAAGAGATTAGGTTAG